>Ga0209400_1003152_pt1 | contig 12136 bp, 14 predicted proteins | sample M_130807_EF_Meta_FD_187313 | JGI IMG/M metagenome (GOLD analysis project Ga0209400, IMG submission 187313) | Freshwater microbial communities from Lake Montjoie, Canada to study carbon cycling - M_130807_EF_MetaG (SPAdes) (version 2) | ecosystem: Environmental > Aquatic > Freshwater > Lake... | reverse complement strand
GCAATCATGCTCGGCTTATCTGCGAGCATCAAAGATGACGATGGCATGTTCGCTCTGATCGGAAGATTTGTAATTACTCCGATGTTTATGTTCTCTGGAACTTTCTACCCAATTACTTCAATGCCTATCTATCTGCAGTGGATTGGTTGGATTTCTCCCCAGTGGCATGCCACTAACTTAGGTAGAGCGATGTCCTATGGCATGCCTATTGAGTCCTGGTTGTTGTATGTGCACTGGGGTTTGATGTTGGTGATGGCTGTTATCGGTATTACCTGGTCGCACCGAATCTTTGTGAAGAGGTTAGCTAAATGAGTTTGATCAATACAGCTGTTGATTCAGCTATCGCAATCGCTGAGAAGCGTAAAGGCAAGATGGGTGCCGGTGTTTACTCCGGTAGACCAGGTGTTGTCCTAGAACGTGGATACTATGCTCTGAAGTCTTCAACCTGGATGGTAGTTGCCTCTGGCTTCGTTGAGCCAGTGTTCTATCTACTGGCGTTTGGTTATGGAATCGGTCAGTTTATTGATGGCAGTACTGATGGTGCGGGTAATCCAATTACCTACGCGCAGTTCATAGCTCCTGCTCTTTTAGCAACATCAGCGATGAACGGTGCTATCTATGACTCGACCTGGAACGTGTTCTTCAAGATGCACTTCGGCAAGGTCTATAACGGCATGCTCTCAACTTCGATGGGAACTCTAGATGTTGCCCTCGGTGAGATTGGTTGGGCACTTCTGAGAGGTCTTGCATATGCAATTGGGTTTATGGCTGTTGTCTCTGGAATGGGTTTGATTCCATCTGTCTGGGGATTGCTAGCAATTCCTGCAGCAGTATTGGTTGCCTTTGGTTTTGCCTCTGTTGGTATGGGTGTTACCAGTTACCTCAAGAACCACCAGCAGATGCAGTGGATCCAGTTTGTGATGCTACCGATGTTCTTATTCTCTGGAACCTTCTATCCACTTAGCATCTACCCTGAGGCGGTGCAGTGGTTTATTCAAGCTTTGCCGCTTTGGCAAGCAATTGAATTGATCAGAGGGCTAACTCTAGGTGTTTTGAACTGGGCCATGCTAGGCCATGCCCTTTACTTCGTCGCAATGATAATCGGCGGGCTATATTTCACAACCCGCCGACTAACTGCTTTGTTCTTGCGTTAGTTAGTCTCCAGAAACAGATCCAAAGATAGCTAGCACGATGTTAAGGGTGGTTAGTCCTACGATTGCTGGAACTGCCCAGACCGGAGGGTTCTCCTTTTTGCGGAATGAGTATGCAATGAAGAAGATTACAGTTAGCGAGATGCTCTTTAGAGCAATTACTACTGCGTTTAGTTTGGTTGGGTCAACCGCTAGCCCTGCCATGGCAAGACCGGTTGCCAGCATTAGGTAAGAACCGTGCAGGATGCCAGGGGATACCTTGATGCCCTTGGTTAGATCCTTCATGTTGCTGAAGAAGCCGGCCAGCAATACTGCAATACCGAGAATGTGCAGGACTAAGAATATGTGGATTAGTAACTCTTTAGTTGAATCGTCCATGATGCTCTTTTCTGTTTAGGTAACAGAAATAGTCTATGAGCGAAGCATTGCCATACTGATAGCAGCCTCGACTGCTTCTGCACCTTTATCTTCTTTGCTGTTTGGTAATCCAGCTCTATCTAGAGCCTGCTGCAGGTTGTCTACGGTTAGTAATCCAAAGCCAATTGGGGTGTCTGTTTCCAGTTGAACTTGGGTAAGACCAGCAGTTGCTGAGTCACAGACAAAGTCAAAGTGAGGGGTTTCACCCTTGATTACAACACCTAGAGCAATAACAACATCAGCACCATCGTCGATAGCCCACTTAGCTGCTAGCGGTAGTTCAAAAGCACCCGGGACCTTGATGATTGAGTAAACATCGTTACCAGCTGCTTTTAGAGATCTCTCTGCACCAGCAAGTAGTGCGTCAGCAATCTCGGTGTGCCAAGAGGTGACGATGATTGTTACTGCAAGATCTCTTGCATCGATTTCTAGTTTTGGAGCGTGGCCTGCCATTAGTTTTCCATTTCTGCGATGATCTCAGGTAGGCGGTGACCCATCTTTGATCTCTTTGTTTCTAGGTAGCCAAGGTTCTGAATTGCTTCACCAACGATGACTGGAACGTATGAGGTAACTGGGATACCAGCTTCAGTTAGGAAGTTAGCCTTAGCTGGGTTATTAGTCATTAGTTTTACGCTCTTGACCCCGAGCTCTCTAAGAATAGAAACTGCGGCACCATATTCTCTAGCTTCTGAAGGAAGACCTAGAGCTAGGTTTGCCTCAACTGTGTCGAGTCCCTGTTCTTGAAGGGCATAGGCCTTTAGCTTGTTTAAAAGACCAATACCGCGACCTTCTTGACCTCTTAGGTAGATAACAATTCCACCGTTAGGGTCAGCTTCAATCATGTCCATTGCATATTGCAACTGAGGTCCACACTCACACTTCAATGAACCAAATGCTTCACCAGTTATACATTCGCTGTGGAGGCGAACTAGAACTTCTTTACCGGTTGGGTTACCTTTGATTATTGCAACGTGGTCTGCACCAGTTTTGATGTCGTAGTAACCTCGTAGCTTGAAAGTTCCATGAATAGTTGGGACGTTAGCTTCTGCTTCGAAACGAATTCTGTTGTTAGGTGTGGTTACCAACTGAATTGAGTTCAGTTCTAGATACTCAACCAGTTGAGCAACTGTGATCAGAACAATGCCTTCGCTCTCGCCAACCTGAACCAAGTCATCAAATCTCATCATTGAACCGTCTTGGTTCACCATCTCACCAATGATTGCAACAGGGGAAAGACCAGCAAGCTTTAGCAGATCAACTGCTGCTTCGGTGTGGCCACGTCTTCCAAAGACACCGTGTGGGTGAGCACGTAGTGGCAGGATGTGACCTGGTCTAATCAGTGATTCAGGACCAGCAGTGCTACTAGCTAGAGTTCTAGCGGTTAGAGCACGATCAGCGGCCGAGATACCGGTGCTCTCACGAGCTGCAGCGTCTACGGTAACGGTGTAGTTGGTTGCGTGTGGGTCTTGGTTGTTGGTTGTCATCAGTGGAAGCTCTAGCTGGTTAGCAGTGTGTTCATCCATCGGAGCACAGAGGTAACCAGAGGTCCTGTTTACAAACCAAGCCATCCACTCGGTGGTCATGAACTCCGCTGCCATGATGGCATCGCCCTCATTCTCACGGCTCTCATCGTCCGCTACAAGAACAGGCTTACCTGAACGTAAGGCCTCTAAAGCCTGTTCGATAGTTGCAAGTGCCATTAGTTGTTTCTGCTTTCTAGTAGTCGTTCGATGTGCTTGGCCATGATGTCAACTTCAACATTGACCTTGTCACCTGGGCTCTTATAACCAAGGGTTGTTACCTTCAGTGTCTCTGGAATCAAGGAAAGACCAACAAAGTCTTCACCCAGTTCATTTACTGTCAGTGAGATACCGTCTAAGGTGATTGAACCCTTTAGCACCACATACTTCATTAGTTCAACTGGGATTCTGATCCTTACCCAGTCCCAGTTCTCACTAGCTTCTCTAGAGATAAACTCACCAACACCATCAACGTGTCCCTGAACATGGTGTCCACCAAAACGAGTGTTCATGGTCATCGCACGCTCAAGGTTGATGACATCGCCTACCTTCACACCGTTCATGCTGGTTAGTCTGATGGTCTCGTGCATCACATCTGCTGTGAAGGTGCCATTCTCAATCTCAATCGCGGTCAAACAGGTTCCACTGCAGGCAATGGAGTCACCGCGCTTTACATCGCTGGTAACCACTGGGCCTTCAATGGTTAGTCTCAGCGCATCAGGCTGTTCTTCGATAGCGACTACCTTGCCCAGTTCTTCAATGATTCCGGTAAACATTAGTTCTCTCCTTTTGGTGTGGCTCTAATAAACAAATCAGCACCTAGCTGTTTGATCTCAACAAAGGTCAACTGCAAAGCATCTGCCATGGTGTTGATACCGATATCGGTAACAGCAACATTGCTTCCACCTAACAAAAGCGGTGCTTGATAGATCAGCAATTCATCAAATAGTCCCTGCTGAATAAATTCACTGGCTATCTCTGCTCCACCTTCAACCAGTACATGTCTTGTTCCTCTAACCCAGAGCTGAGAGAGAACATCGTTCAAGTCATGAGTCTTCAGTTGAACTGTTGGAGCTTCTTCATTGAAGACTCTAAGGTCAGGAGAGAGTTCACTCTTGCCAACAACAACACGAAGAGGTTGGTGTTCGTATCTAGAACCATCTGGCTTACGAGCAGTTAGATCTGGGTTATCGTATTTGACTGTTCCAGTTCCCACCAAGATTGCATCCAACTGAGATCTTCTGAAGTGGACATCTTCTCTGGCAACAGAACCAGTAATCCATTTACTGGTCTTATCGCTAGCAGCACTTCTTCCATCTAGGGTCTGAGCCCACTTCAAAGTAATGAAAGGTCTCTGCTTCTGCATTGCTGTTAGCCAAATACGACCCTGCTCTTTAGCTTGATCCTCTAGAACACCGAAGATAACTTCAACACCGGCATCTTTGAGAGTCTTTGCTCCATTAGCTGATTCATTACCTGGATCCTTAGTTGCATAGACAACTCGTGAAATACCAGCAGCAATTAGTGCTTGAGCACATGGACCAGTTCTGCCGGTGTGATTGCATGGCTCTAAGGTCACAACAGCAGTTGAGCCTTCAGGAACACTTGGTAACTTGCTGAGAGCATCAACTTCCGCGTGAGGGGTTCCAGAACCCTTGTGAAAGCCTTCAGCAATAACATTCAAATCTTTATCAAGGATTAGAGCACCAACCTGAGGGTTCACTCCATAAGCAGGTCCGAGTGCAGCTAGCTCAAGTGCACGGCGCATCGCCGGTTCAAACACAATGAGATTTGTCATCCCGAGCCTTCCTAAAAGAAGCACCTCGGGGCACGGTCGGCAGGCGACCAAAGGCTAAACCCTTTAAATGGGCTAGCCTTCTGTTCTTCTACCATCCGGACTTTAACCGTCGGTTCTGGAGTTTCACCAGATCAACCGCCAAACCACCTAAAGGTGTTGCCAATAAAGGCTGCTTGTCGGGTCGCGGACTATAACCGCCGGTTCAGATTTACACTGACCCCGAAGAACTTTTACTACTAAACAAGCATCCCAGATTAAAGGCAAAGATGCGAGTTTATTGACAGATCGGCTAGCCCTTTACAGAACCTGCTAGCAAACCACGGACGAAATAGCGCTGGAGAGCGAAGAAAACGATCAGTGGGACGATCATCGAGACGAAAGCACCAGCTGTTAGGAGCTCCCAGCCGCTTCCTCTAGTTCCAACCATTTCAGCGATACGAACTGTCATTGGAGCAACTTCCTTGACTCCACCACCGAAGGTAAGGCCGACCAGGAGGTCGTTCCAAACCCAGAGGAACTGGAAGATCGAGAAGGATGCAATCGCTGGAACAGATAGTGGCAAGACAATCTTGCTGAACAGGGTGAACCAGTTAGCTCCATCGACACGGCCAGCTTCAATCAGTTCACGAGGAATCTGTCTCAGGAAGTTGTGCAGCAAGAAGATGGCCAACGGTAGACCGTAGATGGTGTGAGCAATCCAGATTGGAATAAAGGTTCCGGTAATACCTAGATCTGGAATGATCACGAAGCCGTTGATGCTCAATCCCTTAGCGAAAAGCTGAAGAAGAGGAACAAGAGTTAGCTGTAGTGGAACAATCTGGAGGCCAAAGATGATTGAGAACAGCAGGTCTTTACCTTTGAACTCAAACCAAGCTAGGGCATAGGCAGCAAACAGAGCCAGAGTGATTGGGAAGATCACAGCAGGAAGTGTCAACGCCAGGCTGTTGAAGAAGAAGAGAACTAGGGGAGGGTTAGTTCCTGTTCCTGCAAATAGCACCTGAGTGTAGTTATCCAGAGTGATATTTGGTTGCAGGAAGAAGTTCCACCAACCGTTTGAGTTAATGTCCTTCTCTGGACGGATAGATGAAACTAAAAGACCGAATGTAGGGATTGTCCAAACAATGGCAATGATTACTGCAGCAGCTGAAGCGATTGGAGATGAGAAGACATCTCTTGCTTTCTTAGGAGCTTTCATTAGCGCTCCGTCCTTTCAATCTTCAGTTGTCGCAGGTTGTATGCGATGATCGGGATCACACAGACCAGGAGGATAACCGCGAGAGCGCTACCGTGACCGTAGTTCATCTGTCTGAAAGTCTGCGAATACATTTCGTTAGCAATAACGTTGGTCTGGAAGTTACCACCGGTCATTGTTCTAACGATGTCGAACACCTTTAGTGTTCCGATAGAGATGGTGGTCAAGACAACAACGATGGTTGCTCTAATCATCGGGATGGTCACTCTAATGAAGGTCTTGAATACTCCAGCACCATCTAGCATTGCTGCCTCAACGACCTCTTCAGGTACGTTCTTCATTGCAGCTGAAAGCACAACCATTGCGAAACCGGTTTGGATCCAGACCATAACAACGATAAGAAGGAATGTGTTTAGCGGAGCTTCTAGAAGCCAGTTCGGCGGGTCTATGCCAATTGATTTAGACAAGGCACTGAAAAGACCTATGTCTGGCTTAGTTAGGTTTGGCTGGTAGTCGTAGATGAATTTCCAGATCACACCGGCACCAACGAATGAAATCGCCATTGGTAAGAAGATCAGTGACTTGACGACAGCAGCTCTCTTCATGCGGTCGGTCATGTATGCGATTGCGAGTCCCAGCAAGGTTGAAACAATAGGGACAACAAATACCCAGATGGCTGTGTTTCTAAGCACGATAAGAATCTCTGGGATTGTGAATGACCAGACGTAGTTATCTAAGCCAACAAACTCAGTGCTGTCATCGTTCATGAATGACATAAGAACAGTTCTAAAGGTTGGATAGACCAAACCGATTACCAGTAAGAGGGTTGCCGGTACCAGGAACACCACATACTTGAGCCATTCCTGAACTCTGACTGATGCTCTAGAAGCGATTAGAAAAACTAGATAAATGATTGCTGCGAAGACAACAAGAGAAATGATCAGTAGGAAGAGGTTTGGGTAGATGACTTCCCAAGGTGTTTTTCTTCCTGCCGCAAAAGGGATGTGTAGCATGTGTTCCTGACTTAATGAAGATGGGGTGTGGCTTTCACAAAGTGACCGCCACACCCCATTTCTAGGGTAATTCTATCTTAATTAGTTAGTTGGCCATGAAGCTTCGATAGCGTCAAGCACGTCCATGTCGGACTTGTCTTCAGCGACCCAAGCAGTCATTTCCTTCCAGAATGTACCTGCACCAACAGCAGCTGGCATAACGTCAGAGCCGTCGAAACGGAAGGTAGTTGCATTCTTTAGGATCTGCACAGCAACCTTGTTTACTGGGTCAGCCACGTTAGCCTCGTCCAGTCCCTTGTTTGCTGAGAACCATCCACCAAGAGCAGCCTTCTTGTTGTTCCATAGTGGTGTGGTTAGGTAGTGCTGAACTGCAGCAACTTCTGGCTTGTCTGAGAAAGCTCCAACGAACTCTCCACCACCAAGAGCTGGCTTGTTGTCAGCAGATGTACCAGGGAAGTAGAACACTGAGATTCCGTTTTCCTTTGATGTGTCTGATGGTTCAACAATTTCTGCTCCGTGGTCAGCAGCCAAGATTCCACCAATGAATGATGCCTGGCGGTGCATTGCACAAGTACCGTCAACGATTCCTGCTCCACCATCCTGGAATGTGGTAGTTGCGATAGAAGCAACGTCACCAACATACTTAGGGTTCTTCAGGATCTTGCCAGCTTCACCAATTGCGGTGACAACAGCAGGGTCGTTGAAAGGAATTCCGTGAGTGGTCCACGCGTCGTAGGTCTCAGCTGAAGCGGTACGAAGCATGATGTCTTCCATCCAGTCAGTTCCGACCCAACCGGTAGCTTCACCAGAACCGAAACCAGCACACCAAGGCTGAATCTTGCCATCAGCGGCAATTGTGTCAGACAGGGTTAGTAGTTCTTCCCAAGTGGTTGGGATGGTGTAGCCGTTGTCTGCGAATACCTTCGGGTTGTACCAAACGAATGACTTCACGTTTGCACCTAGAGGAGCAGCGAAGAAGGTTCCGTTAACGGTTCCGTAGTTCTTCCAGTCTGGTGAGTAGTTCTCGTCAACTGACGCGCTAACTGCATCTGGTGCAGCAACTAGAGTGTCAGCAAACTTAGCTAGAAGACCTGGCTGTGGGAAAATTGCTAGGTCTGGAGCAGTTCCACCTTCAACGCGAACTGAAATCTGAGCTTCAAATTCCTGAGTTCCGTTCCAGTTAACTGTGATTCCAGTACATTCTTCGAATTCCATTAGTGACTCTTGGAAAAGAGCAGCTTCTGGATCGATGATGGTTGTGTAGATTTCTACTTCTGTGCCCTCGTGACCCAGATACTCTGAGTACGCGTCACAGTTGCCTCCTGCATTGTCGCTCGATGACGAACAACCTGCTAGGAATAGCGATGACAGAGCTACAGCTGCTACAGCAGCTACAGCGCGCTTTGAATTAAAGCTCATTACTTATCTCCTCGGTTATTTGTGGGACGCCCTTTACATCCCCAGATAAATCTAGTATAAGGTTTCCAGAGATTGCGGTATCGTTCTCAATAAATGAGATAACGATTTGGATAAGCCAAAGGCATAACCCCATTCGAAGCGACCCTGTGGTCTAACATTTTAAGCAATTGGGGTTGCAGTCAGACGGAAGCGTCGATTCAAGGGGTATCTGAATAGCACTCGTTGCCCCATTAATTTTTTAGAAAGAGGGGCCAAAATTTTAAAAATAAAGTATCCAGTGTTGTTAATCATCACCTTGACACTTGCCGGGATTAGTCCCGCACTCGGCCAAGAGGAGCACGTTTGTAAAGGTACATTTGAAACGGAATCCATAAAAGCGAAGGAAGTTGATTCAAAGTGTCATGACGGTTTATTGACAGTCGATAGCAGAATTAAAATTGCTATCCCAAAATTCGGAGACAAGTTAGTCTTTAGCTGGATCACGCCGATGGATTCTGGGGTGGACAGTGCTGAGATAACTATCGATCACACATCACAGAGAGTCATGGTTGCATCCAAATTCCCTCAGGTTTCAGGTGTCTTCAATCAAACGGGAGCGCAAGGTTCTTATCCTCTAAACAATTTGGATTCCGGTTGTGCCTATAACTCATACTCGTTCTTGAGTCCATTTAGTCCATATGGAGTCGAGTGGTACTACAACGATGTCGGAGAGCCTTCAGGGCAAAGTAATTCGATATATCGTATTGGCGCGGCATTCGCCGCATGGAAAAATGAAACGAATAGGTGCGGAATACCTTTCACGGGCAATGGATTAGCGACTAAATACCTAGGAAGAACGGACTCGCCAGAGGCCATGGGCGGAAACCCTCCCCCGTATCTATCGCTATGTTCTTCCACTAGAGAAATTGATGAAAAGAACGTTGTTGGATGGGGGCTCCTACCTACAAGTGTCGTGGCGGCAGCCTGCGTGACTCATAGTACTTCAAATGGAAAATGGGACAGCGACATTAGATTTTCAACTTCATATAACTGGTTTACAGGATCTTCGGCCTCTGGATGTGCAGATGCCTACGACTTGGGTGATATTGCGACTCACGAAGTGGGCCACTTAATTGGCTCGGGGCACTCGACCCCAGGAACTGATCAGGTAATGAATCCAAATGCTTTTGGGTGCAATTTTTGGAATCGAAAACTGTCAAAAGGTGACTTAACTGGATTCAAAGCCCTTTGGGGTTCGCAATGACGCAATTGCTCATTTCACGGAAAAACAAGATATTAGTTGCGTCAGCTGCAACGATTCTCGTTGCATTCCTTGCAATGGCGATCGGTTATGGCTCGGGTTATCGACTGACTGTTTGGCCCCCAAATAATTACTGGGTGTGTGAGGGAAATGTGGATCGTCCTGCGGGCTTTGAGTCGAGTCCTTTGACTGAAACCGAGAAGAAAGAGGTGGACATTCAGTTTGAGAAGAGCTGTCCAGGGTTTAAATCTGGCTGGTACTGGGGGGAGTGGACAATCACCAAACCAACGCAGAGTATCGGGGCATACGACACTGTATTTAGGGGAGTATTTTGGAGGCCCTATTACGGATTCATTTGGCCAGACAACAACTTAGGTAAACAAGGTCTCTACTTCACTAATTCAAATTAGTGAGCTTTGATAAAACCAATTCGATCATAGACATCGGCCAGCGTTGCTTCCGCGACAGTTCGGGCCTTTTCGGCTCCTGAGGCAAGCAAACGGTCAAGTTCAGTTGTGTCGCTCATTAGCTCGTTAGCCCTGTCCCTGATTGGGGCTAAGGCGTTTACGACTACATCGGCAACCTCAGACTTTAGAACTCCGTAGCCAGCTCCAGCGAAACGCTCTTCTAGGGAGAGTAAGGATTCGCCGCTGACTGAGGAGTGAATAGAAAGGAGATTTGAGACACCTGGCTTGTTCTCCCAGTCGACTCTGATTGAAGCCTCGGTGTCGGTAACTGCACTCTTGATCTTCTTGGCAATAGTGGTGTCATCGTCCATTAGGTTTACAAGACCCTTAGGGTCTGCTGCTGATTTAGACATCTTGGCAGTTGGATTCTGCAGGTCGTAGATCTTTGCTGTTTCTTTGAGGATGTGAGCTTCAGGCATGGTGAAGGTCTTACCGAATCTTGAGTTGAATCTTTCGGCTAGGTCACGAGTTAGTTCTAGGTGTTGTCTTTGGTCTTCACCAACTGGGACTGCTTTTGGCTGGTAAAGAAGGATGTCTGCGGCTTGCAGGATTGGGTATGTAAAGAGTCCAACTGAAGCAGAATCGCTTCCGGCTTTTTGCGACTTGTCTTTGAACTGAGTCATGCGACTTGCTTCACCGAAGCCGGTGATGCAGTTGAGAACCCAAGCTAGTTCTGCGTGAGCAGGAACGTGGCTTTGCACAAAGAGCGCAGATTCCTGAGGGTCAATGCCTGCTGCGATGTATTGAGCAGCGGTTCTTCTGGTGTTGGTTCTAAGTTCGTTAGGGTCTTGAGGAACTGTGATGGCGTGAAGATCAACAATTACATAAAAGGCGTTGAAGTCTCTCTGCATGTTTACCCAGTTGACTAGTGCGCCTAGGTAGTTGCCAAGGTGAAGTGAAGACGCACTTGGCTGCATGCCACTTAGAAGATTCGGTTTGCCAGTCATGTTAGATAGCGTACTCAACAACTACAGGGGAATGGTCTGTGAAACGGGTGTCATAGCTAGCTGCTCTGTGCACCTTGTAATTACTTGCTAGCTTTGCAAGCTTAGGGGTAGCAATCTGGTAGTCGATTCTCCAACCGGTATCGGTATCAAAAGCCTGCCCTCTAAATGACCACCAGGTGTATGGGCCAGGAGTTTCTGGGTGCGCAGCTCTACCTAGGTCTGTCCAGCCCTGCTTGTGCATCCAAGTATCGAAGTATGCGCGCTCTTCTGGAAGGAAGCCTGCGTTTTTGAGGTTACCCTTCCAGTTCTTAATATCTAGTTCTGTGTGGCCGACGTTTAGATCACCGACGACAACTGTTAGTCCATCTTCTTTCCTAAGTGTTGCCATTCTCTTAGTCATCGCATCGAGGAACTTGTATTTCTCAACCTGCTTAGGAGTATCAACTTCACCTGAGTGAACATAAGTACTGATAACTGTGAAGGTCTTGCTCCCGAACTTGAAATCAGCTTCTAGCCAACGGCCTGCACTATCAAAAGCCTTTGGTCCAAGTTCTGTTCTTGAAGCAACTGCTTTTACTTTAGAGACCACAGCAACACCCGCTCTGCCTTTGGCAGAAGCGTTATCGTGCAGGATGTGCCAAGGGCCACCTGGCATCTCAGCAAAGATCTCTTCTAGATCTGTAGTTTCTGCTCTGACTTCTTGGAGAGCAATAATGTCTGGAGATTCGGCAGTAACCCAGTCGGCAAAGCCTTTACGGTATGCGGCTCTAACACCGTTGACGTTGATGGTTGCTACTTTTACTAAGGCTTTAGGCATGGGACAAGTTTAAGGTGAACTTAGACTTGTCTGGTGAGTGAACGCGTATTAGTTGGTGCCGGTGTTGGCACAGGCATTGCCATTGGCCGTGCTTTCAAATACGCCAGCGCTAAATATGTGCCTTGGGATAGCGATAAGGCTGGCAGCGCTAGAGG
>Ga0209400_1003143_pt1 | contig 12148 bp, 11 predicted proteins | sample M_130807_EF_Meta_FD_187313 | JGI IMG/M metagenome (GOLD analysis project Ga0209400, IMG submission 187313) | Freshwater microbial communities from Lake Montjoie, Canada to study carbon cycling - M_130807_EF_MetaG (SPAdes) (version 2) | ecosystem: Environmental > Aquatic > Freshwater > Lake... | reverse complement strand
GGGTCGACATCGGTTCGCTGGAGGACCACCCGTCCAACACCCTGCCCGGCTTTGTCGAGCGCCTGAGCGCCTGGCTGCCCAGCCTGGTGGAACATGAATGCAGCCCGGGCGTGCGCGGCGGCTTTTTGCAGCGCCTGCACGAGGGAACCTGGGCGGCGCACATTCTGGAGCACGTCTGCCTGGAGCTGCAGAACCTGGCCGGCATGCGCACCGGCTTTGGCAAAGCGCGTGAGACATCGCAGCGCGGGGTCTACAAAATCGCTTTCCGCACCCGCCAGCCCGATGTGGGCGAACGCGCGCTGCATCTGGGGCGTGGCTTGGTGCTGGCCGCCATCCATAACACCGCTTTTGATGTGGCGGCAGCAGTGGCCGAATTGCAGGAGATGGTCGACGACCTGTGCCTGGGCCCCAGCACCGCGCATATCGTGGACGCTGCCACCGCGCGCCACATTCCCCATATCCGGCTGACAGCGGGCAATTTGGTGCAACTGGGCTACGGCAGCGCGCAGCGGCGCATCTGGACCGCCGAGACCGACCAGACTTCGGCGATTGCAGAGGAAATCGCCAGCGACAAGGACATGACCAAGCGCATGCTGCAGGCCTGCGGCGTGCCGGTACCGCACGGTGTGCTGGTGGGCAGCGCGGCTGAGGCCTGGGACGCGGCCCAGTCCATAGGGACGCCGGTGGTGATCAAGCCCTACGACGGCAACCACGGGCGCGGCGTGTCGCTGGACCTGGAGTCGCGCACCGACATCGAAGCCGCGTATGCCCTGGCGCATGCCCAAGGCAGCGGGCAGGTGATCGTGGAGCAATTCATCCGTGGCAACGAACACCGCTTGCTGGTGGTCGGCCACCAGGTCGCGGCGGCGGCGCGCGGCACCACTTTGTATGTCACCGGCGACGGCGTCTCAACCATGAACGCCTTGATCGACCAACAGATCAACAACGACCCACGCCGCGGCCGCGCCGAGTCCTTTCCGCTCAATGTGGTGGAGCTCCATGACAGCCCGGAAGTGATTTTGGAACTTGAGCGCGTGGGGCTCAAACCCGACTCGGTCCCCGAGGCGGGCCGCCAGGTGCTGATACAGCGCAACGGCAATGTGGCCTTTGACGTGAGCGCCGAGATACACCCCAGCGTCGCGCATGCAGCAGCGCTTGCTGCACGCGTGGTCGGCCTGGACATCGCCGGCGTGGACATGGTGCTGGAGAACTGCGCCATGCCCTTGCAGGCGCAGCGCGGCGCGGTAATCGAGGTCAACGCCAGCCCGGGGCTGCTGGCCCATATCAAACCGGCCAACGGCAGCGGCCAGCCGGTGGGCAAAGCCATCATCAGCCACCTGTTCAGCAGCAGCCACAGCGGGCGCATTCCGGTGGTGGGTGTCACCGGCAGCCAGAACACCGGGCGCATCGCCCGCCTGATTGCCTGGTTGGTGCACATCAGCGGCAAGCATGTGGGTCTGGCGTGCAGCGAGGGGCTGTACCTGGACAGCCGCCGCGTCGATGCGTCGGACAGCACCCACCGGGACGCAGGCGAGCGCATTCTGATCAACCGCACGGTTGAGGCCGCCGTGTTCGAAAACCCCTGCGCCACCATACTGGGCGAGGGCTTGGCTTACGACAAGTGCGATGTGGGCGTGGTCACCGATATCGGATGGTCTGAGGGCCTGGCGCACTTTGACATTCTCGACGCCGAGCAATGTTTCAAAGTCACACGCACCCAGATCGACGTGGTGTTGCCCAGTGGAACTGCGGTGATCAATGCAGCGGATGCGCAGGCCAGGGAACTGGCCGATTTATGCGATGGCGCCGTCATTTTTTACGCTTTGGATCCGGCCAATCCGATACTGCTGCAGCACCGCGCACAGGGGCACAAAACCGTGTTCCTGCGGGACGATGCGGTGGTATTGGCCAGCGCCACCCAGGACATCGTGCTCCTGCGGCTGCCGCACCTCAAGCCGGCCAAGGCCGCGCAACCCGAGATGGTGATGGCGGCCGTCGCGGCCGCATGGGCGCTAGGCATCACGCCGGAATTGATTGCAGCCGGTTTACGCACCTTTGAGTCCAATCCGCAAAAGTCGCCTTACTAAAAATCGAATCAGATAGACGGAATCCCCATGGAAGTGAACCGTATCCGCGCCCTGCGCGGCCCCAATCTCTGGAGCCACCACACCGCGATGCAGGCCGTAGTCGCCTGCGATGCGGCCGAATGCGACGTGGCCCAACTGGAGGGTTTTGAGACCCGGCTGCGCCAGCGCTTTCCCGAAATCAGCGCGTTCCAGCCCATAGGCCAGCAGGGACAGGTTCCCATGGCGCGGGTGCTGGAACTGGCGGCGCTGGGGCTGCAAGCGCAAGCCGGTTGTCCGGTGACCTTCAGCTGCACCAAGCCGACCCTGGAAGTCGGTGTCTTCCAGGTGGTGGTGGAGTACAGCGAGGAAGCTGTCGGTCGAATGGCCATGGACCTGGCGGCGCAGCTGTGCGCCAGCGCACGCGCGGCCACAGCTTTCGATGTGCAGGCGGCGCTGCACCAACTGCGCGACCTGGACGAGGAAGTGCGGCTGGGCCCCAGCACCGGCTCGGTGGTCAGCGCTGCGCTGGCACGCCAGATTCCGTACAGCCGCATGACCGAAGGCAGCATGGTGCGCTTTGGTTGGGGCCGCAAGCAAAGGCGCATACAGGCGGCCGAAATTGATGCCACCAGCGCCATCGCCGAAGCGATCGCACAGGACAAGGAACTGAGCAAAAAACTATTGCACGCCGCCGGTGTGCCGGTGCCGCTGGGACGCTCGGTACGCCATGCCGACGATGCCTGGCAGGCGGCGCAGGAGATCGGACTGCCGGTGGTGGTCAAACCGCTGGACGGCAACCAGGGCAAGGGCGTGACCGTCAATATCCAGGACGAGGCCGCCTTGCGCGCAGCCTATGCAGTAGCGGCGGGTTTTCGCGACCACGTGCTGGTGGAGCGTTACATGCCGGGCAATGACTTCCGCCTGCTGGTGGTCGGCGAACGGCTGGTTGCTGCGGCACGGCGCGATCCGCCCAGCGTGGCCGGCGATGGCGTGCACACCGTAGCGCAGCTGGTCGAGCGGGTCAACCAGGACCCGCGCCGGGGCGACGGACACGCCACGTCGCTGACCAAAATCCGTTTCGATGAAATCGCCCTGGCCTGTCTGCGCAAGCAGGGTTTTGACGCCGATTCGGTGCCCGACAAGGGCCAGCGCGTGAACCTGCGCAACAACGCCAACCTGTCCACCGGCGGCTCGGCCACCGATGTGACCGACGATGTGCATCCCGAAGTAGCGGCCCGCGCGGTGGCCGCCGCGCAAATGGTGGGGCTGCACATCTGCGGCGTCGACATGGTATGTGAAACGATTTTGCGCCCGCTCGAAGAACAAGGCGGCGGTGTGGTGGAAGTGAACGCGGCGCCGGGCCTGCGCATGCACCTCAACCCCTCATTCGGCAAAGGCCGGGCGGTGGGCGAGGCGATTATGTCCAGCCTCTTCAAAGCCGGTCACAACGGCCGTATTCCCGTGGTGGCAGTCACCGGCACCAACGGCAAGACCACCACAGTGCGGCTGATTTCCCACCTGCTGGCTGAGCAAGGCTGGTGCGTGGGCATGACCAACACCGACGGCGTGTATGTGGGCGGCCACTGTATAGACACCGGCGACTGCAGCGGCCCCAAGAGCGCCCGCAATGTGCTGCACCACCCCGACGTGGACGCTGCGGTTCTGGAAACCGCGCGCGGTGGCGTGCTGCGCGAAGGGCTGGCTTTTGACTATTGCGATGTTGCGGTCGTGACCAATGTGGGGACCGGTGACCACCTGGGCTTGAACTACATCACCACGGTAGACGAGCTGGCCGTGCTCAAACGCGTGATCGTGCAAAACGTCGCGCCCAAAGGCATGGCGGTCCTCAATGCCGCCGACCCGGTGGTGGCTGCGATGGCCAGCCAGTGCAAGGGCGATGTGACCTTTTTTGCCCTGGACCAGTTCAACCCGGTCATGGCCACGCACCGGGCCCAGGGCCGCCCAGTGGTATTTGTCGAGAACGGACAAATCGTGGCGGCAAAAGGGGCGCATAAACACTACCTCGAACTCAAGGACATTCCGGTCACGCATGGCGGCGCGATCGGCTTCCAGGTGGAGAACGTGATGGCCAGCGTGGCTGCTGTCTGGGCGCTGGGGCTGGACTGGGCCACCTTGCGCGCGGGCCTGGCCAGCTTCCGGCCGGACCAGGACAACGCGGCGGGGCGCTTCAATGTGTTTGACTACCGGGGCGCCACCGTCATCGCCGATTACGGCCACAACCCCGACGCCATGGTGGCGCTGGTCAACGCGGTCAAGGCCATGCCGGCCAGCCGCCGCTCGGTGGTCATCAGCGGCGCGGGTGACCGCCGGGATGAGGACATACGCCAGATCACCGAGGTGCTCGGTGCGGCGTTCGAAGAAGTCGTGATGTACGAAGACCAGTGCCAGCGCGGACGCAGCGACGGCGAAGTCATGGCGCTGCTGCGTGAAGGTCTAGCCGGGGCCACGGTCACCACGCGCCAGCACGAAATTTATGGCGAGTTTCTGGCCATTGACACGGCAATGGATGCGCTGCAAGCCGGTGAGCTGTGCCTGATTCTGGTCGACCAGGTGGAAGCCGCGCTGGCCCATATTGCCCGCAAAGTCCAAGCCGGTTGAGCGGCCGGGTCCAGCGCTCAGACGCGGTCGCTCTCAGCGCGATGGCCGCGCCCCATGAGCAGGGCAAGCACCTCACGGGCCTGCAAGCTGCCGTCCAGCAGTTGCACCACAGCCTCGGTAATCGGCATCTCCACCCCCAGCGCACGCGCGCGGTGCAGCACGGTACGGGCGCAGTACACACCCTCGGCCACATGGCCAAGCTCGGCTACTGCCGCAGCCAGGGTTTGGCCTTTGGCCAAAGCCAGACCGACCTGGCGGTTGCGGGAGAGGTCGCCGGTCGCGGTGAGCACCAGATCGCCCAAGCCGCTCAAGCCCGTAAAGGTGGACGCCTGCGCGCCCAGCGCCACCCCCAGCCGAGTCATCTCGGACAGGCCACGGGTGATCAGGGCGGCGCGGGCGTTGGCACCCAGGGCCAGGCCGTCGCACAGGCCTGCGGCGATGGCCATGACGTTTTTCACCGCTCCCCCTACCTCGACGCCAACCACATCGTCGCTGGCATACAGGCGCAGCACCGGGCTGTGAAAAGCGTCGACCATGGTGTGGCGCACGCCGGGGTCGGGGCTGGCCGCCACCAGCGCAGCGGGCTTGCCCTGGGCCAGTTCCAGGGCGAAACTGGGGCCACTGAGCACACCGCAGCGACTGCGGGCTGCGACCTGCGCCTGTACCTCGTGTCCCAGCAGACCTGCCGCCTGGTCGCCGCGCGCCGCCTCAAAGCCCTTGCACAGCCAGATAAGCGGGGCGGTCAGCGCGGCGGTGGCAGACAACATAGGGCGCAGCGCCGCCATGGGTGTGGCGATCACGACCAGATTCCAGGGCGCAGGACCATGCAACACCGATTCCAAAGAACCGCCCACAACTGCCAGACCGTCTGGCAGCGCAATACCGGGAAGGTAGCGCGGGTTGGCGCGCTGCGATTGCAATGCATGCACCAAAGCCGGATCGCGCGCCCACAAGGACACTGCGTGGGCACTGTGGCTGCTGGCGGTTACCGCCAGGGCCGTGCCCCAGGCTCCCGCGCCGAGCACCAAAATGCGCATACAGGCTACGGCAGCGAAGGGGCGGGGGTTTACTGCGGCAGGCTCGTGCCGTTGCTTTGCGCAGCGGCCTGGTTCTGCTGCTGCTCGTACATGGCCTGGAAGTTGATTTCCGACAAATGCACGGGCGGGAAACCGCCGCGCTGGATCAAATCGGCCACGTTTCCGCGCAAATAGGGGTAAATGATTTGCGGGCAGGCGATGCCCATGATCGCGCCCATTTGCTCGTCGGGGATATGGCGGACTTCAAAAATTCCGCCCTGTTTGATTTCGACCAAAAACACGGTTTTGTCCTTGATCATGGTCTGCACCCGGGCGGTCACGCAGACTTCGAAAATGCCGTCGGCAACCGGATTGGCCTCGATGTTGAGCTGGATGTCGACCGAAGGCTGTTCCTGCTCCAGCAGAATGGCCGGTGAATTGGGCTGCTCCATCGAGGCCTCTTTGAGGTACAGGCGCTGAATCTGGAACACGGGGGTCGGGTTGCTGGGCGTGGTGTCGGCCATTTTTTTGGTCTTTCAACAAAGTAGAAGCGGTGCGGGTCCCAACAAGAGACCACTGCGCAAGAGCGGGTACGGCACCCGGCGCGCGATTATGTCAGGCAGGTGTGTCGCCTATGCGCTGCCCTGCAGCAGGGGAATCAGTCCCCCGCGCGCGTCCAGCGCCGTCAAATCATCACAGCCGCCCACATGGGTGCTGCCGATGAAAATCTGCGGCACGGTGCGCCGGCCGGTGACTTCCATCATGTGCTGGCGCTGCGCCGGCTCCAGGTCGACCCGGATTTCGGTGATCTGGTCCACGCCCTTGGCCTTCAGGACCCGCTTGGCCTGCACGCAATACGGGCAGACGGCGGTGGTGTACATGGTGACTTCTTGCATACGGCAATTCCTGTGTTCAAGCCGAGGCGGTGTTCAAAGGCAAAGCGGCCTCGCGCCAGGCATCAATGCCGCCTGCCAGCGAATGGGCCTGCGTGTAACCCAGTTTGCTGGCAACAGCCGCCGCACCCAAGGACCGGGCACCTGAGCGGCAAACCACAATCAGCGGCAGGTTCTTGTTCTTCACGGCGCCGGCGAGTTGCTTCTCCAAATCGGCCAGTGGAATGTTCTTGGATCCGGCAATATGGCTTGCGGCGAACTCCAGCGCGTCCCGCACATCCACCAGGGTCGCCTTTTCCCGGTTCATCAACTGAACCGCCTGCGCAGCGCTGATGCCGCGAACCGCCATGCCCTGCATCACCGGCATCAACAGCAAGCCCCCCGAAACGAGCGCAAGCGATACCAGCATCCAGTTGTCCACAATAAATTTCACAAAGTTCCTTGTTGAGTGAGCAGGTGTAAGGGCACATTTTAGAATGCGGGCCGCGCGCAGATCGTGCGCGCCGCCTATTTCCTCTTCCCGCACCCACCACCATGTACAAAATTGTTTTCATCCGCCACGGCGAATCGGTTTGGAATCTGGAAAACCGCTTTACCGGCTGGACCGATGTCGACCTCACACCCACCGGTGTGGAACAGGCGCGCGCCGCCGGTGCCGTTCTGAAGCAGCACGGCTTCGATTTCGACATCGCCTACACCAGCATGCTGCAGCGGGCCACCCGGACCTTGTGGCACTGCCTGGACGAAATGCAGCGCACCTGGCTGCCGGTGGTGCACGCCTGGCGTCTGAACGAGCGGCATTACGGTGCTTTACAAGGCCTCAACAAAAAAGACATGGCCCAGCAGTACGGCGAGGAACAGGTGCTGGCCTGGCGGCGCAGCTACGACACGCCGCCACCCGCGCTGGAGCCCTCCGACCCGCGCTGCGAGCGCGGCGATCTGCGCTACGCCAAGCTCAAGCCCGAACAAATTCCGCTCACCGAATGCCTGAAAGACACAGTGGACCGGGTTCTCCCCCTGTGGAACGAGTCGATGGCTCCGGCCATTCTGGCGGGCAAACGCATCGTGATCGCCGCACACGGCAACTCGATACGCGCCATGGTCAAGTACCTGGACGGCATCTCGGACGCCGACATCGTGGGCGTCAATATTCCCAACGGGCAGCCGCTGGTCTACGAACTCGATGCCACGCTCAAGGCGCAGCGCCACTATTATTTGGAGCCCACGCACTGAAAAGTGCGCCCCTACAGAGGCGATCCGGCAAGCTGCCGGTGTATATTGGTCGCAACAAAGGACAGGTATGGGTCAAAAACTGAAAATTGCAGGGTGGATCGCCCTGGGTGTGCTGGCGGGCTCCATGGCCACGTTTTCGCTGCAAACCGTGGCCCGCAGCAGCGTGGCCCCGCTGCCATTGGAAGAGCTGCAGCAACTCTCCGCCGTGTTCGGCCTGATCAAGAGTGAATATGTGGAGCCGGTTGATGACAAAAAGCTCATCACCGATGCCATCGCCGGCATGGTCTCCAGCCTGGATCCGCATTCCCAGTATTTCGACAAAAAGGCCTACAAGGAATTCAAGGAAGGCACGGCGGGCAAGTTTGTCGGCGTCGGTATCGAAATCACCCAGGAAGACGGCTTCGTCAAAATCATCTCGCCCATTGAAGGCTCTCCGGCTTTTCGGGCTGGTCTGAAAACCAATGACCTGATCACCAAGGTCGATGACACGCCGGTCAAAGGCCTGTCGCTCAACGAAGCCGTCAAACGCATGCGCGGCGAGCCCAGCACCAAAGTGGTTCTGACGGTTTTCCGCAAAGAGGAAAACCGGACCTTTGTGGTCACCATCGTGCGCGAAGAAATCAAACAGCAGTCGGTACGCGGAAAAATCGTGGAGCCGGGTTACGCCTGGATCCGCTTGAGCCAATTCCAGGAACGCACGCTGGAAGATTTTGTGAAAAAAGCCGGTGAGCTGTACAAGCAGGATCCCAATATCAAGGGCCTGGTGCTGGACTTGCGCAACGACCCGGGTGGGCTGCTGGGATCGGCCGTGGGTATTTCGAGCGCCTTTTTGCCCGACGGCGCCACCGTAGTGAGCACCAACGGACAAACGGCCGAGAGCCAGCAAACCCTGCGTGCCAACCCGCTGGACTACGACCGCCGTGGCGTTGATCCACTCAAGGCCTTGCCGCCTGCGATGCGCAAGGTGCCCCTGGTGGTGCTGGTCAACGAAGGCTCAGCATCTGCCAGTGAAATCGTCGCCGGCGCGCTGCAGGATTACAAGCGCGCGGTGATCATGGGCGGGCAGACCTTTGGCAAGGGGACGGTCCAAACCTTCCGCCCGCTGGGCTCCGAGGCTGGCGTCAAAATCACAACGGCGCGCTACTACACGCCCAGCGGCCGCTCGATCCAGGCCAAAGGCATCGTGCCCGATGTCATGGTCGACGAAACCGAAGAGGGCAGCCCGTTTGCCGCGCTGGCTCCGCGCGAAGCCGATGCCGAAAAACACCTCAGCAGCGGACAGGGTGCCGAAGTGAAAGACCTGGAGCGCGAAAAAGCGCGTGAAGAAGCGATGAAGCGGCTGGAGCAGGAAGCCCTCAAGCCCCTGGCTGAGCGGCGTGGGCCGGAGTTCGGGTCGGATAAGGACTTCCGTTTGATCCAGGCCATCAACCAGCTCAAGGGCAAACCGGTCATGGTCAGCAAAACCCTGACCGAGCGCAAGGCCGAAGTCAAAGAAGACTGATAGCGCCATGCGCGATGCCGAGCTGTCGCGCTATTCGCGCCATATCCTGCTCGACGACATCGGCATCGAAGGGCAGGAGCGCATCAACGCGGCGCGGGTGCTGGTCATAGGCGCAGGCGGTCTGGGATCGCCCGCTATTCTGTATCTGGCCGCAGCAGGCGTGGGCACGCTGACGCTGGTCGATGACGATGTGGTCGATTTGACCAATTTGCAGCGGCAAATCATGCACGACAGCGGCTCCATCGGTAGCGCCAAAGTGCTGTCGGCGCAGGCCAGCGCGGCCCGCATCAATCCCCTCACCCGTCTGGTCGCACTGCAACAACGCGCCGACGCCGCGCTGCTCGACACCCTGCTTCCCCAATCCGACGTGGTGCTGGACTGCAGCGACAACTTCGCCACCCGCCAGGCGATCAACGCCGCCTGCGTGCGCCACCGCGTTGCGCTGGTATCGGGCGCGGCAGTGCAGTTTGACGGGCAAATCAGCGTGTTCGATCCGCGCCGCGCGGACTGTCCGTGCTACGCCTGCGCCTTTCCGCCGCACAGCGCGCCTGACCCGGTGGCCTGCGCCACCATGGGGGTGTTTGCGCCCGTGGTCGGCGTCATCGGTTGCATGCAGGCCGCGCAGGCCTTGATGTTGATTGGCGGGTTTGGCACACCGTTGCTGGGCACCTTGTTGATGCTCGATGGGCGGAGCATGGAATGGACCCGCATCCGCATGCCGCGCGATCCGGCGTGCAGCGTATGTGCCACGCCTTAGCGGCGGCTGGCCTCAGGCACTGAGAATCCAACCCTCCAGCGGATCCAGGTCCGGCGGCAGGCCGCACAGCGGATCGCCGGCCGCGTAGCGCAGCTGGCCCCAGGCGGCTTGCACCAGGCACAAGACCGCGTCCAGCGCATCCCCGCTGGCATCCTGGGCCAGCGCGTCGCGCTGGGCGTGGCTCAGGCGCAGGCGCAACTGCAAGCGGGTGTGCCCCAGCTCCAAAGCATGGAGCAAATCCTTGCGGGCAATCAAGCGCTCGGGGGTTTGTTTAGCGGGCGTGTCACTTTTGTAGCTGCGCGCACCCAAGATTTCACGCGCCAAGAGGCCGGGGTAGGCTTCCAAAGCCACCCGCTGCGCATCCAGGCGCGCAGGCTGCAAGCCCGGAAAGTGGGCCTTGACACTGCGCAGCAGCGGAACGCCTGCATGCAACATATAAGCAACCGGGGGATTCACCCATTTCATGGAAGGGCTGGAGCCAGCCGGCCCATCGGTGGCGCGGTGGGCGAATTTGGAGCCCGCTGGCCGTGCATCACAAAAAGCGGCAAAGGCATCGCGAATCTCGCTGCGCTGCAAGCTGGCGTAAAAGTCCATGCATGCGGCCCATTCCAGCGGCCAGCCCAGGCTGTTCAACAGGGCGCGTGGCAGCCCGAAAGGCAGATCAAAACCGCCGAACCAGTGGGTTTGGCCCAGCTCATCGGACCACTTCGCCAGGGAGTCAAAGCGCTCCAGCCGCTCCAGCCGCAACACGCCGCCCTGCAAACTGCCCCAGGCGTTGACGATGGTTTTGCGCTTGCTGGGGCTGCTGGAGAAATCGCAGCCCAGCAGAGGCAGGGCCTGCACCGTCAATGCGACTGCGCCGGGCACATTGGCTCAGGCGCGTCCGATGATAGAGGCGGTCGCCATCAGCTCTTCGAGCAAGGCCAGCGACACCCGGCCGGAAACCGCATAGGGGTCCAACTCAGGACGCTCGGCGTACTTGAGCAAGATGCTGTGGTTGATTTTGGACATATTGACCTGGCCCATGGTCCAGCTGCCAAAGCGCCGTTCTTCGATTTCTTCGTAATGCAGAAGGATCACGTCCTTGTGGCGGGCGTCGCGCTGGATGTGGCCGTACAGCTCATTGACCGCGTTGCGCCCGCCCTCAATCGCCTGCAAAAAAATGCCGCCGCCATAGCACAGGATGCCGGTGATGCCGGAGCCGGGGTTTTCCTCGCGCGACTTGGACAATATCTCTTCAATGGCCTGGGCATCAGGGTTGACAGCGCGACTGGCGTAGAGCAAACGGACCAACATGGGTATTCAGCCTTTCTGGGGAATAAGCGACAAGAACTCACGGCGCAAATTGGGGTCTTTCAAAAACACGCCGCGCATCACCGAATTGATCATCTTGCTGTCCATGTCTTTGACGCCGCGCCAGGACATGCAGTAATGGGTCGCCTCCATCACGATGGCCAGGCCATCGGGCTGGGTTTTTTCCTGGATCAGGTCGGCCAGTTGCACCACCGCCTCTTCCTGGATTTGCGGGCGGCCCATCACCCATTCGGCCAGACGGGCGTATTTGGACAGGCCGATGACGTTGGTGTGTTCATTGGGAAGAACACCGATCCAGATTTTCCCGATAACGGGACAAAAGTGGTGGCTGCAAGCGCTGCGCACGGTGATGGGGCCGACAATCATCAGCTCGTTCAGGTGCTCGGCGTTGGGGAACTCGGTGATGGTGGGGGCTGCGACATAGCGGCCCCTGAACACCTCGTTGACATACATCTTGGCCACACGGCGCGCGGTGTTGCCGGTGTTGTGGTCGCGCTCGGTGTCGATCACCAGGCTTCGCAACACGCCGACCATCTTTTCCTCGACCTCGTCGAGCAGTTTTTCCAGCTCCCCGGGTTCGATAAAGGCGGCGATATTGTCATTGGCGTGGTAGCGCTTGCGCGCCGCCGTCAGCCGTTCGCGGATTTTTTCGGATACCGGGGTTCCAACGTCAGGGGTCAATGCGGTCATGAATTATGGGCGTGTGTCGAACGATTCAGATCATGTTACCAGCCCGCCATGTTCGGCAG
>Ga0209400_1003137_pt1 | contig 12152 bp, 13 predicted proteins | sample M_130807_EF_Meta_FD_187313 | JGI IMG/M metagenome (GOLD analysis project Ga0209400, IMG submission 187313) | Freshwater microbial communities from Lake Montjoie, Canada to study carbon cycling - M_130807_EF_MetaG (SPAdes) (version 2) | ecosystem: Environmental > Aquatic > Freshwater > Lake... | reverse complement strand
AGAGTTGGTGTCGCATGTGTAAAATATTTTTGTGACATTAAATCGTACGTTTCTTTCACGAGCATCATATTATCGCCATGTATTCCAACAGCTACACGCAGCCACATATGTTGAATGCGTTCGACTGCAGTTTCGTTTATTTTGAAAAGATATGCGCGCTCCAATGTCTTGAAACCAAAATAATCTATCAAATAATCTCTATCATGCACTATCATGGCTTCCAACTCTAGCGCATTTTGCGAAATGGTTGTCCATGTCTCATTTGATAAAAGAGGCGAATGTGCGCCACTTCCATCATGAAAAAAATATAGGCTCTTCATAACATCAACAAAACTAGGGTTTGTATTTTTCTGATGATTAGAAACGACTACTTTAGATGCTAGAACGCCATAGTCTGGATTTTGTGTAGACAACGACGCGCATTGCTCGGCAGTGAGTTCATCTATTTTAGTAGTCTCTATCTTATCATAAAGTTGGTCAATTACCTTCATTACTAATGCAGAATAGTTGATTTGAATATTATCTGCCTGACCCAACTTTTTCACTCTATTTAAAATTTTATCAAAAGCAATGTCTTCTAGTTGTCCATTTCTTTTGGTAACGCGCATATCCTCTGCCATTGTATTATTATTAATTGTAAGAAAAGTTTTAAGTCAAAATTATATATTTGATTTACACCTTTTCTCATTTAAAACGCCCATTTTATAGAGCAAAAAAAATAATAAAAAGCGTAAAATCAATAGTAGGAATTTCACCTACGATGGTCTAACTTTTTCCTCTTCCTTTTGAGTAATTGAAGAGGTGAAAGACGAAATATGAAAACATAATGGTCGTTGTTGTTTTTCTATCCAGCATTTCGTTAAATTCATTATGTTTATGGAAGAGTTTGCGTCTCTTGTTCTAAATACGCTTTGTTTGACTTGAGGTCTCACGCAGTTAGAGCAAACTAAAAGACGGAAATGTTTCTCTCCATTTTTGTGTCTGTAATATTCCAAGTTATTGTAACATTCGCAACATTTCTTACTGGTATTACATTCATTTATCGTAATTGTATCGTATTTCTTATGGATTTGTTTCCTTAATCCCTTATTCATAGTAGGCATAAAATGTTTCATTTGTGTGCTTCTACTCCAATTCCCATAACCAATAAGAATATTATCTCCAAAAGTTTCTTTTATTTTATTCAGGAAATTATCCATGCTTTTCTTACCATAACTATATTGGCGGAATTTCATTTTTCTCCATGTTTCTCGTTGGTAGAATTCTATTACTTTCTTATTTAACTTATCCTTTTCAACCAAGTAGGACTTAAATTTTTCATAATCCACAGATTTACTATTTTCGCTTGACAATTCGGTTTCTAATCCAATAACACCATGTTTCTTCTTTTCTTCCAATAATATTCGTTGATTACACTTTGCCTTACTTTCCATTTTTCTTTGAGGTGCTGTATATTGTAGTTTCTTCCCATTACTATCCATCATATAAACTAATGAACGCTTTCCTGGGTCGCAACCAACAATGTTTCTTGGTTTCAATTCATCTAAATGTTCCTTTGATAAATCTTCTATGTTATAGAAATCTTGTTCAGGTAAAGTAGGGACTTTACTCCCCCATTTTTTATCTTTCAAATCTTTACGAATAAATAACAAACAACAGGAAATACCATCTGTCTGTATTTGGTGATGAAACTGGTAATGTTTATTCTTGAAAGTTTTATGGTTCAAATTCAAAAATCCATTCCAAATATCATGTTGGTTATCCTTAATATTTTTCAACAATTCACCCTTCTTTGTTTTATTACCATCTTTATCCTTTTCAGGACTAAATAAACTAACCAAACAAGCAGTATCCAAAATGATATGTTTTGGAATAATATTATTTCGTAATGGTAATGGTTGAAACAATTTACTTTCTTGTTTTTCTAATACAGAGTTCATATACAACATTCCTTTCAAATACGCAAATGGTCTTACCTTAACATCGTAATGAATTGACTTCTTAATGTCTTTTGGAAATATGTTGGATAGATGTTGTTGCTTCCATTCCGCAAAGATTTCATTCGTTTCCTCATCTAATTCTAATACTTGTTTCTTGAATTGAAATAATGTTGCTTTATCTTCGGTAATTTCTGTGGTTGTTTTATTGATAAAGCGTAAGAAGTGTTGAATAAAATGTTCCTGTGCGTTATTGGATAATGAAGTATGAATTTGCGTAGCCAAATAAGGAAGCATAAATGTGGTATTTTTCAAATTGGTTTTTTCATGGTTTAGTAAAGGTTGGTATTCGGTTATGTAAAACTTTTCCAGTTTATCTAATAGTTCTGTATCCGCTCCTTTCTTACCTCTATTATCACGAACTCCTAATGCCTTGATACAATAAAGAATAAAAGTTTCATCTATTTCAGGCAAAGGTAATTGTTTCGTATAACAATGTAAAACATACAATCGGATAAACTGGTAGGAATGTATCATTAAATCATTCATCTCAAAAACCAAATTGGTTATTTCAGGTTGTATCTCATTATGGTTTAACAAAATAGATTTAAGAGTTGTCTTGATGGTTTGAAAAGATGCCTTCTCATTATGCCTAAATGTTTGGAAGTCGGTCTTTTTTTTCTTTTTCACCATTCTATATTATAAACGAAGATAATAATTATATAAAAACGAACGCATTCTTTTATATAATTTGCCTAAATGTTTTCTTCTGTAGATTTTTGATTTTCTTCCTTTTCTTTTTGTAATTTTTCCTTTTTATTCAAATATGCTCTTCTTGCGTATTCCTTTTTCTTTTCAGGCGAAACTTCATATGTATAATTGTTTTTTTCTCGGTATTCTTTATTCTTTTGTATAAGTTCTTCCTTATGATTTTCGTAATAAGTTTTTCTTCTCGGTGGTGCCGTATATGTTTTAAGTTTTTCTTTTAGTTCTTTATTTTCTTCTTCCAATTTTTTGATATATTCTTCGGCATTCATAGTTATAAAGAATAAACATACTATTTTTAATTTATTTTTAGGAAGTATAATAATTCATCTTTGATATTATAAAAATATAATATCAACTTTGATGCAATTTATGGTGTGTTTGTTGCTGAAGATGGGGGGGGGATTTTTACATACTACGCAGTATTTGTGGTTTATTTTTTTTTTATTGAAGCAATATTTACATATTATTGCGTTGCATTTTCCAGCAATACAAAAAAGTGGATTTGTATTGGGATATAAAAGTAGTGCTTCATAACTTAATAATTTATCCCAAATATAATTTTCGTCCAAATTAAACTCATCTTCTATTACTTTACACATTTCATTATCAAATGTTAATTTTTTACTAAAAAACTCATCTACGGTTTTTGATATTATAAAATCTTTTTCACACACGCAACACTTCATATATAGTATCACTAAATTATATTTATATTGATTTTATAAAATCTCATTTAAAATGGGCGTTTTAAATGAGAAAAGGTGTAAAAGTTTTGAAAACTATATAAATAATGAATTATAATTACTTTACTTAAAATGTCAAAACCAGTAGTCGATGGAATTATTTTAGTTCTTAGCTGTCAAAAACACATTCATACTCGTGTAAAAGAATTTAAATTACCAAAATCTTCATATTCAAATTGGAGAACAATATATATTACAGGGGATCTTTTTTTGAATAAAAATTACAAACTAGAAAACGATAATTTAACAATAAAATGCGAGGACTCGTACATTCATTTATTAAAAAAACTTGTTTTATCCATAAATTATTTAAATGAAATATTTGAAATAAAAAAAGGCGTATTGCGCTGCGGTGATGATTTAATATTTGATGAAAATAAACTGGAAACTTTTTTAAACACGTCGCATAAACCAGATTTTTATGGATTTAGTCCACGTTGTGTAAGTGTAATAAACCCAAAGTTAGAAGACCTTAAAATTGTTAAAGACGATTACTTTATGCTTTCTTATTATTTACAACACCCCGAAGATTTTGCTAATCCAAATCATAATTTAAAAGGGGTTGAAATTATTAAATATATAAAACGCCCTAGAATAGATGTGGGCGTTGCTGGTGTTTTATATTATATATCTAATAAGGCTTGTAAAATTTTAATTGAACATATGGAAAAAATAAATTTTGATGTATTTCATTTTGACGAATTTACTAAATCATATCCTTACACTATAGAAGATTGTGCAGTTAGTTTTATTTTATATTATAACCAAATAGATTTCACTCATTCAAATATTTTCAATAATTATATAGCAATTCATACAAATAAATATAAATAATGAGAATGTTTTTTAAAACTATATTATATATATTATGATTACTTATTTAATCCTAGCATTTGTTTTAATTTTAATAGGAATCTTGGGCGCTTCTAATGGAATGATGTACGCCTCTAACGAAGCAGTGGAAGGGTTTAGTACTAGTAATAAACCTTTAGGAAAAAATATAAGTTTTGACAAAGGAGATGCGCTTTTAGAAAATGATTATCCTTTGACTGGGCGAAACGGCGTTTCAAATAATTCTGCAGCTACTATATGGTGGCACTATCCCATTTTTGAGGTCGGATCGTATAAACAAATAACAAATAACATCAGATATCCCAATAATCCTGATGATGGACAATGCATGCCCGCCGAGTTTTGCGGTGCGCTCTATAAAGAAAAGCCGCATATGCCTTCTAACTATGCGCAAGTTTTAGGTCCAGTCCCCAATTCTCCTAATGCAAGAGTTAACTATTATAATACAGATGATAACTTATTGCCTTTTAAGAATGAAGGGAATATTTTGTACTAAATCCACCTTTAAAAAAGGTGGAGCCAAACCAATGCAATGCAACTTTTAAAAAAAGTTGCGCAAAACCAATGCAATGCAACTTTTAAAAAAAGTTGCGCAAAACCAATGCAATGCAACTTTTAAAAAAAGTTGCGCAAAACATAGCATTATCCAGGTGGATGAAGCTATATTAAAGGTTGTTTTTGGAATCATCAAATGACTGAGTTCTAACTTTAATAACTTCTACTTTTCGACTTTCCACTTTTGGTGAGTTTTGTGCTGGAACAACAAACTTTCCCTCTGCTTTATCAAAGTTCAAGAGGCATCCATTTTGTTCTGGGGTTGACGACGGAGATTCTTTTTTTACTCTTTTATTTGGCGCTCTATGAGCATACCCAGTAACTCGTTCTTTTTCAATAATATTCCACACCTCTTGGAGTTTTCCTATGCTTCGAGAAAACCATTCTTTATTGCGCAAAACTAGAACACAACTAAACTGCTCCAGCCTCCAATATACATTTTTAATCCAGTTTAAATTATATTCTGGCCCCTGGTAAAGGTCAATCATTGATTCTTCCCATTTTTCAAAACTATGACTCTCTTGTATATTTAGCGGACAATAAATATAATGAGGGTTACCATCCTGTTTTGCAAAGTATAAAATAATCCCTTTGCGTTGACTCTTTTCATTCATATGAAATTCGCCATCCTGCATAAACTTTTCACGTGCACTTGAATCGTTAGTATCCAAGTAATCAACAAATTTGGTCTCCAAAAAGTCGCATTCATTCAGATCACATGTTTCCATTTGCAATTGCATCTGCACCCAGTATTCCTTCTTTGGAATGCCATCTATAATACGATTCACAATATTTTTAATTTCCAACATTCGGCCATACGTAGCTGAGTTAATATCAATATTAATTCCATCTGGGGATGCTCCCAAAAATGGATATTTATCATGTTGTATGCAGCCAAAGTCACCAACTTTGACTCCATACTTTTCTTCATATAACATTACCGATAGCGGTTCATACTTTTGACCATGGTGAAATGGCGTGTTTATGTTTACAAAATTTGATTTATCAGAAATATTTAGTTGTTGACATTTCTCGTAAATTAGTTGATTTCTTGTGCACTCTCCCTCAAATGCTTTGTATGCATTACTTGCAGTAATCAAATTATGTCTAAATATATACCATTCGTCAGTTCTTTGTGCAGGTTGTGGTTTATTTCGTAAATATTCTAAGCGGTTTGTAATAACGTCTCTTTCTTTATGATTGTCGGTTGTAATAAAAGTATTAGCGTAAGATCTTTCGGGCATAAAGTTTTCATAAAAGTACTCAAGAGCGTCTTCTATAACATCCTCCAATATTTCCACGTTGTCATCGTCTTCGCTGTCCTCGTCATTATAGCCCAGTTGTAACTTCATGAGTTCGGTAACATCATCGACAAAAGTTTCATGAAAATCTTCCTCAATCATTGCATTCGGATTGTCATTGATGTAGTCATACATCACATTCAATATTTCATCTGTCAGATAAGGTAAATCTTCGCTGTTGAGCTTAATTTTTTCTTCATCAGGTTTTATCTTATCTAAAATGTTATCTAGTTCGTCTAAGTCATCGAAGAACATCTATTTTACTATTTATATTCATCGTAATATTTCTATATCAATTCTTTATTATACTAATTATCTTGTTCTGAATCATCTGAATTTTCGTTTTTATGCGTTTTTGTAGTTGAATTTGTATTTAAATTAGACGGCGTGCCATTTTTCCTACTAGGCAAACTTTTTAGAGTTGAAACACGTTTATCTAAATTTTTAAGTGTAAAGTGCTTGCTTGCTTTGTTATAGAACAGCGCGGGTATATCTTTAATAGAGCCAGTAACTTTATCATAGATAACTTCTTTTGCGCGACTCAACTTTTTTTTATCTAAGCAATCTTTTAAAAACATTAATAGTGCTTTTTCATCTTCTTCGTTCAATTTTTTATCATTCTTATAATTGTTCACAAAGGCCAGTATTTTTTGCGTTTTTAAAGTTTTGTTAAGTTTAATCCAAGGTTCATTTTTACTACTATTTTTTTCGTCTTCTAAAAACTTATCCAAATTTGATAAATTATTTGATGACTTTGTTTCAACTATTGGATTGCCATTCAAAAGCATAGTTTTTTACTTTATATTTTTAAGTTCAATGCATTCATCCGTTTTGTTATTTTTTTCGTTTATTAAATCAGGAGTTTGGCTTTCCATTCACTTATGTATATTATAGCGCAATGAGTTTAACTTGATTTTTATAAGATATTGTTTTTTATATTTTAATATGGTTATGGTTATGATAATAAAATTATTTTTGTTATCATATATGAAATCCGGGTTGCCTGGCTCGAACAGGCGACATTTTGATATCTTTAATAAACCATTACAGTCAAACGCTCTACCAACTGAGCTAAACCCGGGTTTTCTTAGGGACGCGTTGGTACGTTCGTCCCCTATTATTTGGACTAATTCTTTTTAAATTGTTTTAATTAAAATTGAAAATAAATTTAATATAAATATTAAAAGACTATTAAATAAAAGACAATGACTGCGAAGCCAAGAATTTACTCAATTGATGGTAATATTGGTTCAGGAAAGTCTACCCTTCTAAATAAACTTAAAGCACACTATGAAGGCAGTAACGAGAGTGTAGTATTTGCCGACGAACCTGTTAGTGAATGGGAAACAATTAAGGATGCAACTGGGAAAACAATGCTAGAAAAGTTTTATCAAGACCAAGAAAAATGGTCCTTTTCATTTCAAATGATGGCTTACATTTCTAGGCTACATATTTTACGCCAAAAAGTGAAAGAAAATCCTGGTCTAGTCATCATTACAGAGCGGTCACTGCATACAGATCGGTATGTATTTGCAAAAATGCTATACGACTCTGGACTTATTGAGGATGTAAATTATCAAATTTATTTGAAATGGTTTGATCACTTTCTCGACGAATGTTCTATTAGTGGTATCATTTACGTGAAAACCGACCCGGAAATTTGCTTTCAAAGAATTAAGGAGCGTTCCAGAACTGGCGAAAGTGATATAGCGCTTGCTTATTTGAAAAAGTGTGATGAGTATCACGAGCAAATGATTTGTGAGCACCTAATTAATAAATTTGATGTTCTTACTTTAGATGGAACGCAAAATATATTTAGCGACGCATCTGTTTTGAACGGCTGGATACAAAGCATTGACTTCTATATAAGTACTACGCCAAAGCGCGTGTAATTTTGTTAAAGTAAATAATATAAATATAAATCTGGCCTAATATAAATGCCAGAAACAAAAGAAATAGAAATTACCGGAACAAATAATAGATATCAAATTAAAAAAGTAACAGCGCAAAGAGAAAGCAGTAAAAAGCGGGCGTCAACAAGTAAATGGAATTTGTCTAAAGAGTGTTATACAACGTCAGCGCAATTAATTTTTTTACGTGAACTAGCGTCTAACGAATGTGAAAAAACTCGGACACATGATCTTATTTTATCTCAAATAGAAACTAAATTATCTGGCTATAAACATCAAGATATACTTAAAAAAATCAATAATGAAGACAAACTCATTAAATCAAGTGAAATATTGCAAAAACTTCTTGATTCTGAACTAAAATGTTTTTATTGCAAAGGAGAGACACACGTTTTATATGAAATAGTGAGAGAAATGGCGCAATGGACTTTAGATAGAATTGATAACAACTTGGGGCATTTTACCGATAATGTAGTAATAGCTTGTTTAGAATGCAACTTAAAAAGAAGAAAACAAAATAGCGATAAATTTTTATTTACAAAGCAAATGAATATTGTTCGCACTGATTTTTAGAAATGTTCTCTTAAAATTGTAAATAAATACATTCCCTTACTTTGTTAAACTTTTTCTAAAATAGCATTTGTTATTTGGCATCTTACTTCGTTAAACTTTTTCTAAAAGTGGAATTCGATATTTTGCCTCTTACTTCGTTAAACTTTTTCTAAAAATAGCATTTGTTATTTTGCCTCTTACTTCGTTAAACTTTTTATAAAAGTGGAATTCGATATTTTGCTCCAATTTTTTTAAAAGTGGAATATAAATGGCTATGCAAAATGAATGGACGTGGACTCCCACAAATAAAATACCTTATGAAAAAACAGCAAGATATTTCAAACGAGAAGAACCTAGTCAAATGGAAAGACCTCCAGATTTTGAAAACCTAGCCTATAACCATTCTCTCAATACTAGCGAAAACAATGGTTGGGAAAGTGATAATTTTTTAGAAACACAATTCAATATTAACACTTCTAATAAAAGAGAAGATGCATATAATAAAATAGCTGAACGTGAAATGGTAGGCCAAATAGGACATAATCCATTTTTAGACAGGAACGACTATGTGAAAAATATTGTAGCGCAAGATTTATTTTTGAAACCCGTCGACACAAACGCAGACAGAGAGAAGAAGAAAGATTTTGAGGACTAATAATTAAAGTGTGAACAATATATTCTTTTGCAAAAGAATATATTTTTTGAAATAAGTATTTAAACAATAGTCCTTGATACAAATTAACTATGTCATTGAATTCATCATCATATACCACACAAAATGACCTTTTGCTTAACAATTTGATGGATTTTTATGCAAAGGATAACAACATGGAGACTATGTTGAAAATAATTACGGGTGAATGTAAAATTTCTCTTAGAATTGTTGATTGGTTTGCAACAAATTACGCAAAAAAATATTATACTTTATATGCCATTGACGAAACAAGGCGTTTCAAAGTTTACGTAGATTATAAATTGAAGTTAAAAGCGTATAGTAAGAAGCGATTTGATCCTTTCTGTAGATGGGATAGAATTAGTATTCCATACAAGGATGGGACATTCATTGAAACTACTATTGGACAATTAAATTTTTTTAAATGGGCCCTTGAGAATAAAGTTATTCAGTATATTGAAGATAATTATGACACTATTGAAAAAGACATGAATTCTAGAAATAGCACGTCTAAGCGAAAGGAAAACGTTGTTGATAATTCTAAAACGAGAAAGAAGAGAGAAGAGCTTTCTATTTCGGCGACAAAGAGTATTAAAAAAGAAAAGGTTGAGATTGTAGTGCAGTTCAACTAGCGGGACTTGACTACCTTTCCCAAAGGGGAAGCCACATTGAATATTCGCCGCATTTACATTGAACACTTGGAGACACATTACTTATATGTGTTTCGATACCATTTCGGGAAATAGTCATTTGAAACTCGCCACACATATGACAAGCAACAGAATTATAAAATAACATATTCTCTTCAAAATAAAGAACAAGTTCTTGTTTTTTAAGTCGCATAAAGTGTATTTTTTTGCTCATTTCAACATTATAAAACAAATAATCTTTTATTATGTTGCACATATCCAATGGTAATGCCATGCAATTTACAAGAAAGTGTTTTTCATAGTTAATACGAGAGTTTACTTCAGTCATTTTGATTTTATTAATTATTATTTTAATGAAAACAAATCAATTTTATTCTTTTCGCAAAAATGTCTCTATGTATTTTTATTTACGTATTGTTCAACTATACTAAAGTTTACATTTTCTAGACCATGCCAATGCCATTTATGAAATATAACTTCATATGGATTTATAGAGTTACCATAAAAGCTATTATGTCTCGATGGATGTCTATTATTATTAAGATTGTAGTTTTCTTGATTTGTCCAATCTATGTTTTGATATTTGCTCAACATGCAATCAATTGAGTAACCATTTTTTAAAATGCAATTAGATATGCCATATTCGCCATAAACAATAGCACTATATTTATCTGGATGTTCAAAAAAGACATTTTTTTGGTTTACTAGCAAATCAAGACCGGTTTTGTCAACCATGAAAAAGAACCCTTCCACTTTTGGTCCATAACCGCCGGCATCATATCCAGGCAAGCAAACTATCGTCGTTCCGACTAACTTTACTTTATTATTAATTTTTTTTATAAAAATACTTGACCAATGTTCCTGAGAAAAATAATGCGGTAATATAGGCCCTATAACTCCGCTATTCATAAAAAAATAATAATCATAACTTTTTTTATTAGCTTCAATATTTTCAAGCGCGGCAGCATGTCCGCCAAAGTCAAAACCTAAATTTGCTCGTTTTAGTATGGTCAAGTTTTCTATTTCAGGAAATTGGATCTTTTCATTGTATTCAAACCCATTAATTACGACTATATAATCAATATTATTTTTGTAAGATAACTCTCTCTCAACAAAAAATTTAAGGTTGTAGTCCGACGATGGCGATTTATAATATGTATAAATTACTACAGACTTCATATTGAATTATTTTTAGGTATATTTATATATTTATTTTTGCATATTTTATTTTCAATAACAAACCTTATTTATTGAAAATGGTATTTCCCGAAGGGCAGGAGGGATAAGCGCTGTAGAGCGGGGGTCTTACTTCGTGAAACCTGGGTTCCCCGCTACTAAAACATGAAAATAAAAATAAAAATGCAAAGTATTTTTGAAATCCCTTTTTTGGACATTTTAAAATGTCCATTTTTGACTTTCCAAAATACTTTTTACTTTTTTATTTTCTCTTTTTTATAAAAAATCAGTTTGAGAGCAAAATGCTTTAAATATAATTTTGAAAGAAAATATTTGTTATTGTTATTTTTTTTGGAAAATATATATTTCTCTTTTAAAAGAATCTAGGCGTTTTTTATATTAGGATATATATACTAATGAATCCTAACGCCGAAACGCCAAAAAACGCCATTGTTTTTGTTTGTAAAAGTTGTGACTTTAACTGCAGGAAGGAAAGTGAATACAAAAGACACATTTTAACACGCAAACACAAAATCCTAATAAATCCTAACGCCAGCCTAATAGAAAAAACGCAATTCAAAAATTTTCCGTGTAAATGTGGAAAAATATATAAACATATGTCAAGCCTTTGTCATCACAAAAAAACTTGCATTTATGATGAAAATTCAAAAGCCATAGAAAAAGAAGCAACCGGACCAATAAGTACAGAATGTATACTTGAACTGATAAAACAAAATAAAGAATTACAGAATACAATTGTTGAGCAGAGTAAAACAATTGCTGAGTTAGCAAGTAAACCTACCAGTGTTACAAATATGAACACAAATTGCAACAACAATAACCGGTTCAACATTAATTTTTTCTTGAATGAGCAATGTAAAAATGCTATGAATATAAAAGATTTTGTCGATTCACTCAAACTTACTCTAAGTGATTTAGAAAAAACTGGAGAGCTGGGATATGTTAAAGGCATAACAAATATTATTATCAATGGGCTGAATGAGTTGGATATATATAAACGACCAATTCATTGTA
>Ga0209400_1003136_pt1 | contig 12156 bp, 6 predicted proteins | sample M_130807_EF_Meta_FD_187313 | JGI IMG/M metagenome (GOLD analysis project Ga0209400, IMG submission 187313) | Freshwater microbial communities from Lake Montjoie, Canada to study carbon cycling - M_130807_EF_MetaG (SPAdes) (version 2) | ecosystem: Environmental > Aquatic > Freshwater > Lake... | reverse complement strand
TTCTAGGCCCGCTAATTCACGTCGATATAACGCCTCAGCCTCATCAAAACATTCTTTTTTTGTTAGGAGTACGGCAAGGTTATAGCAGGCCTGCAAGGTCGATGGGTGGTCCAATCCCTCATCTTTTTCGTAGGCATCCAATACCCGACGGTATAGCACCTCAGCCTCGTCTAGAGACCCTTTACATACAAGAACATCTGCCAACTGAGAACAGGTTTCAAGCATAGAAATATGGCCCGATCCTTCATCTTTTTCTAGGCCAGCCAATTCTCGCTTGAAAAGCTCCTCAGCCTCATCAAAACATTCTTTTTTTACAAGAACTCTTGCCAAGTTATAGCAAGTTTGAAGCGTTGATGGGTGATCAGCACCTTTCTCTTTTTCTAGGCCCGCTAATTCACGTCGATATAACGCCTCAGCCTCATCAAAACATTCTTTTTTTGTTAGGAGTACGGCAAGGTTATAGCAGGCCTGCAAGGTTAATGAATGTTCTGGCCCGTTGATCCTCTCATAGGTTGCCAATATTCTTCGAAATAAAGTCTCGGCCTCATCAAGTGAACCTTTTTGCTCTAGAACATTCGCTAACAAAAAACAAGTTTCAAGTGTTGAGGGACTGTCTAGACCATCCCTTCTTTCCACCACAACGAGTCGACGTCGATAGAGCGCCTCAGCTTCAGCATAATTTTCTTGTTCTTCTAGGACTGCTGCCAACTTCAAACAAGCATCGAGTGTTAATGCATGGTCCGGACCAAAATTTATTTCATAACCATCAAGCACCTCTCGACCATAGGCCTCAGCTTCGATCAACCCCCCTTTTTCCCAAGTTCTCATAACTAAATTTGATAGGCTTACCAAGGTGCTGGGGTGATGTTTTCCAAGTACGTCCAGCTTTGTTAAATAAGCCCTTCGATGCGCATCTATAGAACCGTCTAAATCTCCTTTATCATTAAGGATTCCTGCATAATTATTTAACGTCATCAACGTTTCTGGGTGATTTACTCCTAAAATCTTTTCCCTGCCCGCTAGAGCTCTTTTATACAAATCATCTGCTTCTGTGATGTCGGAAATAGAGGCTGCTAGATAGTGCATGACTTGAAAAGTTGTTATATGATTTTCACCGAATACTTCTAGGCAACGAGCAAGCGCTATGCGAAGACAGCTCTCGGCCTCCTTAGCAGTCTCCTCAGAAAATGAAAGCGCTGCGCCATAATCTTTAAGGCACTCTATGGTTAATGGGTGATTTTCATCCAGCGTTTTTTGACACTCCTCAAGAGCTGTAAGATATTGCTTTGTAGCCAATACAAATTCTCTTTTTTCCCTAAAAAAATCACCAAGATGATTGATGGATGCTAGTGTTTTAATATCTGAATTGCCAAACTTTAATCTATTAATTTCAATTACTCTATTTAGAAAAATTTCAGCGCTACTCCATGAACACTTTTCCCAAAGCCATGAAGCAAAATCCTTCATCTGGTATTCACTCTTCCACTCTGGCATTTCAGGTAACAATTCAGGAAGCCAAGCTAGAGCATGTTCCTCGCCCTCAAAAGAAGTGCTCAGCCCAATACCGTTTATTTCTCTTGCTATAAAAATATTCCACAAATATCTTCCAATTTCACTTTTTCCAGTACTTGAATCTGTGAAGAAATGTCCGCTTGAAACATCTGCTAGCCATTCAGATAAAGTCTTATGAAAAATAATCAATCCTTTGGGCTCATCAATTAGGTAACTACCCAGTTGAGTACGCATTCTTTGCACAAGCGAAGAATTTTTACCTAAAATTTTTGCTGCCAATTGAACTGGTAGTGGACCAGGAGAAGCCAATACTAAGCTTAGTAAAGGTTGAACATTTTCTATAAAATCAACCGCAAATCGGTGTTGAAATGCTGCGTAATAGCTGGCATAAAGACCACCGACCCCACTTTGCAAGGACTTTAAACCCGCCGAATTAATGATGCCTTCTTTCAAGCCATCAACAATCATCCTCAAATAGAGGATCATTCCTTCGCTCTTTTCAAGAATAAATTGTTCAATTTCCTCCAATTCACCTTGAGATAAATCTCCTTTATTAATAATTGGCGCGAGAGAGAATTGGTAAAAAGTCTTTAGGTCAGCAGAATTTCTTTCATCACTTGAGGATAGCTCAAAAGGATTAAAATTTTTGAGATATCCAACAACCGATGGATCTGGACGACTGGTAATAAAAAAACAGATCCAATTAGGTAACTGCAAAAACTTTGTACTAATTAATGCCGCGAGATCATTTTTGCCTTGGTCATCAACGGCCTCGTCTAACGCATCTATTACAATTACCAGCTTGTTTTCTCGCCAGATAAGACCTGCTAAAGGTTCGGCAATTAATTTGTCAAATAATTCTGAAGCATTATGTTGCATCAACTGATTTGCTAGCTCGTTAATACTTGTGTCGGATGACCCACTATAAATTCCTAGTGAAGCTAACAACCGTACACGAAAATCGTCCCAACGTAATGCTAGCTGAAAAGAAATAGCACAAATTGCTTTAGAAGCATTCTTCAGGATTGAACTTTGATGATCGCAAAACCAATTGGCAACCACTGCCGATCTATAATGGCTTGAAAGATGTACAGCCAATGCTGTCTTACCAAAACCTGGGCCCGCTTTAAGCCAAAATACCCTTGAAGTCGGTTTGTTATTAATCCAATCCTCAAAAGCTGCAAATATCCAGCCTCTTCCAACAAACCCCTCTAAGTAATGACTAAATTTTCCATCAAAAGTAGGAGGATTAAGGGCCCTGCGTAATAGCGTTACCTCCTCAGAAAATCGGGTAGCATCACCTTCAACTTTATTAATTATTTCTAAAAGTTTTTCTTCATAAAAACGATCAAAGTCAACTCCAGTGACTTTTCCATCTTGAATTTCACGCCAATTACTTAAATCTGGCCACTGTAGATGTGCAATATTTAATGGAACACTTTCTTGAGGAATTTTTTCTAAGAGTATTGGGTATACGACACCAAAGTGCTGTAAAGCAATCGAAATTTCATTTTTACAAACACCAGGGTCACGAGTTGAATGGATAGATAAAAATGCAATTGCCATACTTGATTCATGTATGCCACGGGTAATATTTCCCCTCCAATCATCCCAAGTCCCTATTTCCTTATAATCAATCCATACTTTATGGCCGCGTTTCTCAAGGCTATCTTTAAATTTATTTACTAATTCTAAATTTGAGTCATGTCCATAGCTAAAAAATATACATCGTGGATGCTCTGCGCGATCTTCCTTTCCAGAATCAACCAAAGCCATTGCTGAAGAGAATCGTTGTTCACAGTTCTGACACTCCCACTGCCCAGCTTTTTCTTTAAAAAGAGTATCGGTTGATTCACAAAATGGGCATTGCATTTATTACTCCTAAAAAATATTCTAGCAAGCCATAATTAAAAGAATATAAGCCAACATGAAGATGGCTTATATGATCTAAATTAGAGTTTGAGATTAATCCTCTAAACGTCTTTTAGCCTCTGAGGAGACATATGGATCGGGATGCCCTAACAATTCTTTCAGGAGCTTTTTTGGAGTATTGTAGTTACCTGCCAAAGCATAGGATATCGAAGGATCTGATAAGCCCATTAAAGTAGCGCATAACTTAGTTGCATTGGCTTGCTGATAGGAATCAAAATCGCCTGCGATATTTTGTGCAATTTCTAAATCAAACTTAACAAGCTTTTCAATAACATCTTCTGCGGCGTGCTCTTTAAAGGCTTCCGTACGGACTAAATTTCTTAAAACAGAAACTGAAGAATCATTAATTAATTGATTTAATGTGTCTTCTGATATTTTGTCCTTATACGCCACATTCTCACGCACGGTAGAAGCGTGATGTTTAGCAGCTAACGCAAAGTAATCGCTATTATCGCTTGAGTCATCGTAACTAGATGTGATGTTGGCGACAATTTCATATGATAACGGCTTTGAATAAACTTGTTTTCCATCTTCTTCGATAATCAATTTAAATTGAAGATTTGATGACATAACGACCTCCTAAGTTAAAAAAAATACCACAAAAAACTAGCCGCCAGGGGGCTTAAATTCCATTCTAGTATTAGCAATATACCAATCTGATACCTCGTCCAATACAGACTCTCCTAAAGATCTAAATAACAGACGATAAGTAACCGCCTTATGCTGATCCGAGCTGTTTGAGTTTTCAATAAAAAGGTGCTTACTCTTTGTCTGCTTAAAAGTATGCTCAGATGCCTCATATCTTTTTATTGAAATTTCAAAGCCTTTCATCTCAACATAGGCCTTTGTTAAAAAGAAGAGAATGAAACAAGTCTCGGCAATAGACTCAAAGATTGAATCCAAAAACTCATTAAATTTAAAAAAATGACCAACTACCGAAAGGGAGAGTGTAAAAAAAACACCTGTTGAAATAAGTAAGGATCGTATCAATAAATCATAGAAGCGCTTTTGTTCCTTAAGTAACTTAATTTTCTTCTCAAAATAATTAATTTGACCATCTACCCATTCTTTAATAAGGTGCCGAGTTTCGTCAATAATTATTTGAGCATCCTGAGCGGCAGCCTTTTGTAGTGCCAAATAGTCCATCAACCAAACCGTTCTTACCACTCTTCTAACCCATGAATTAGGCCCAATTTGTGCCCTTAGCAAAAAATCAGCGGCTGTAGAGGTAAACCCAACCCTAAACCAATACTCTTGAACTCTCAAACCTTCTGCAATTGCACGATACGATTCATAGATATTTTTATAGTCAAATAATTGCGTTTTCCCCCAAAAAAAGAAGGCGGCAGTAATGAAAAAATATTTAATTGAATGATGACCATCAAGCATTGGAATTTCAAAAATTTGCTTTTCAAATCCCTGAAATATAGAAGCCAAGGCTGCAAAAATAAAAACTAGCTTTAATGAGTTGTAATACTTTTTTTGTTGCTCATGTATTACTGACTCCATAGCCCACTGAAAAGATTGGGAGTTAGAGGAAAAATTTGATCCAACGTTTTTTGAGTCATGAATTAGAAATTGATTCAATATCTCAATATTTCGGGAAACAACATCTGGATATTTTTTAAATATTTTCTTCTGCAAAAACACTATAAAAAGAGAACTTTTTGGCTTTGATATTCCTAAAGCTCTCGATGCATTTGACGATCTTTGGGAATTTCCAATATTCGGGGTGAAATAAAAATAATCGTCTAAAGCATGTGGCTTATTCTCTAATTTATCCTCTGGCTTTCTTACCCTTAATTCATATAAAAGACCTTCTTCTGAACATTGAATTCTATGATCATCAAGAATCCGATGATTAATGCACCCAATCTTTCTAAACTCCATAATTTCAGCAGTCCCGCCATCATTATTAGACTCTTCATGATTTTTGAAAATAAATAAGACATGGGAATTAAAAGCAACAAAATGGCCTACTTTTCTGTATTGTTCAACCCTGCACTCCTCTTCCTGAGGTGCTAAATTTGCGTCAAGGTTTATCGTCTTATAGATTCTTGAATCTGAGCTTAATAACTCAAAATCAGCCCTCCACGCTGGCGAAATCGTCTTCGCATATTCATTAATACTAAATGGATATACGACGAGAAGTTTAAGATTACTATCCGCACTTAAAGCGGCTTTTGCAGCTATGCAATCTGCACCATCTGCTAATGGACTAATGAATAGAAATGGAGTATTTGGATACTGGTCTCTAAAGTACCGAATTGTTTTGATTACAGCATTACTGGCTCTCTCAGCATCACCTTCAAGGATGTGCCGATGCCCAGATATCCCAAATGTAAGTGGAATTTTACTGACATTATCCATATTTCTTGTTGGCATTAAGTCTCCACATCCAATTAATGTTTAAAAATACTAATGCCATATTTTTTACAAATTTCTGCTAATTCATCTTGATCTACAACGTTATCTCGCATTAGATGATTGGCGACCTCGTCCAATAGAAGTTTATTGGCAATTAATTTATCTCTCACAATCTTGTATTCCTGGGCCAGAAAATCTCTGACCATTTTTTCGATATGTTGCAATTCTGATGAAGTTGGAGGATCACTAATCACACACAGATTAGCTTCTGATTTTCCTGGCGTATCCATTGCAGGGCAAAATCCCCAATATTGAAATGCTCTTTTAGCAGAATTAGTTGCGCTTGCTAAATCGCTACTTGCACCATTTGTAATCCTTTCAGGGCCAACGAGTATCTCCTCGCCTGCCCTGCCACCCAAAGAGACTCTTATATCTCTTTTAAAATTTAAATAGGTCTTATCGGAGGCATCCATTTTTGCTAGAAAACCAAGGGATTGCATTGTTACACCAGCGAACCCCGAAGCCCCAGGTAGAACGGATATGTAGTCTGGAATATTTTGACCTTCATACTCAAGAACTGCCATCAAAGCATGCCCAGCCTCATGGTAGGCAGTATTCAATAAATCCTCTCTGTTACCAATTTTTACCCTACCCTCCTCAACTAATGAATGCAGGTCTGCATCTATGAGATCTAAATACTCAATTTTTCTGCCTTCATCATGGTGCAATCTATGCAACGCCAAAATAGTCAGATGTCTTTTTCTGGGGCTATAGGAATTTACTAGATGTCCCACCTTGCCATGCGATTTAGATAAGGTTGGACCACAAACGTTAGCGCCAAGATCGTTAATAAATTCCCGCCCCGTCAATGAAAATGGCTTTTTAGGCAAGGAAATAAATAAGTCAAACACACCTTTATGCTTAATATCATTTGAAATTGCACCATCTAAATCTGAAGTCGATGTTGCAAAAATGACAGGATTTTCAGGGGAAAAATCTTCAAGTACTTTTTTTAGTTGGGCTCTGAAATCGAAGTACATTTTAGTTTCTTCCTCATCCTCTTCATCACCTTCCCATTTATCCCTCTTCCACCTTCCTGGCTCAAGGTACACAAGTACTGGAGAGTGCTGAGTAAAATCATAGTTTGAAACCTTATTAACAACATCATCTTTTCCTATGATTATGTAGTTAAGCTTTGAATCTTTGGCTACAGTTTTTAAGACGCTTTGACAGTATTCGTAGCTATCATTAATCAAGATTAATGCATTCCCAATAATTTTCCAGTGTGCGCTTGTTGTTTTGTTAGAACATGCATGTTGCAATTTATTGGCCCACTTTTTTAACTTATTTACACCTTCAATTTCCTTCCATTCATAACAATCATCAAGATTTTCTAAACTCAATCTCTCAGATGTGAAAACGGAACTCTGTAATTTATCTTGATATTTTCCAAATATATCGAGAGCATTTTGAACTGCTATAGAGAGTAGCTCAACGCTTAGATTATCTTTTCCAAAAATCAAGCCATGTTTAAATTGAAATGGGGCATCAACAGATGCGTAGATTCTGCCAACATCTAATTCACCATTAATGTCATTTGCAGTCATTACAGCTTTTTCCAGACTTCGAACAGTAATTGTCAGCGAGTTGTATAGGTAAATTGTTAAGGATGGAGTCTTTTCATCAACCTCAATATAAAGAGTGCAAGTTTCACCCTTTATATCAAAACTACTTTTTAATGTTGCAGTATTTTTATCATGATCAATTGAGATTTGATCGTCCCATTTTTTTTCATCAAGCCATGCTTGTACAATTTTTGTTACTGGCATACCTTGGAATGATTTAATATTGGATTCTTTATTCATGTGAAATGCCTATCCTTGAAGAATAATCTGCCTACCGTATTTTAAGTGGTCACCGCCCTCGCCACCTGACACAACCCATAACAATTTACAGGGGGGCTTGGTTTCAGGCGCCTCAGCAAATCCGTCCGTTAGATAAACGCATCCGTCATATCGCGTTCTAGCATTTTTTAACCACTGCATGACAGGCTCAAAACTCGTTCCACCGCCACCCTTCACGCACTCAGGGACCTTTCCCCTGAATTGGTAAGTCCTTCTGATATCGGCATCGCACTCAATAATCGTAATATCCGATCCTTGCTTATACATACCATTAATCTCAGAGAAGAAAATCGACAAAGACACATCATCTATAGACCCAGAAGTATCGACTGCTACTGCCATTTTTTGAAATCGCTTTAGCTTTAACCCAGGATTATGAGGCAAACCTTCTAACGCCTCAAAACGCTTACTCTCTCGTTGCATGGTCGAAATCATTTTGCTTCTTCGACTAGAGGCCGCAAACATCCTGATTGTATTTCTCCAATTAATCTGTGGTTTCCTGCTATTTAGAAGATCTTCTATAAACCTATCCAACCATGCAGGCAAATTTCCTGGGGCTTTGCTAGCCTTTGTTCTCTCGTATGCTTTAATAATTTGATCTTCTGATATTTGCTTTAGGGCATCTCGAACCATCTGAGGAATATTGGCCCCAATTCTTTCGCCATCAATATCAGAACCACTAGAATCAGCCCAGCAAGAATGGTCGCTAGGAGTTTTCTGTGACAATATTTTTTTTAAGTTTTCTGCGCTCTTTGGATATTTACTTCGTTTTTTAAAACCCGCCTTGCCTGTAACTTCATTGTTTAACTTGACTAAAGCGGCATAGTAGTTGTCTGCAGTATCATCTGGCGCCAAATCTAAATCAGGAAATGTTGAGAGTAGTATTGCTCCATCTGGTAACTTATAAGGTGCCACATATTGGTTAACTACAAGATCTGCGGCAATATTCCATAATTTAGAGTTATGCGAAAGTACCTGATTTCTAAATAAATGCTTAAAAACAATGTGTAAAACTTCGTGCTTTAGTACCGCAGTCCTGTTATCTACTTTCGTTAATCCTTTTAAAAAAAATATGGGATTAACTATTAGTTGAATAGCGTCTCCACGCAAACCTACCGCCAAGGTTTCAATTTCTTTTGTGAAATGTCGCTGTAGACCACCTAAGATATGGCCGTAAAAAGGCTCACTACGAACAAGCTCTACTATGCACCTTGAGACCTCTTCTTGTGCAATAGGTAGCAATTCCAGATAAGTATTCTCACCTGAGTTTTCAGACTCTCTAACCATCGTCTAAATAGTTTTTAAAACCATTTTTGCCAAAGATGGGTCCTGAATCAAGCTTGGACGTTGATCAGATAATGAGGCAATATCCCTATGAACACTAAATCGCAAGTCTGCAGGTAACTCCGACATTTTCAAAAAATCAATGACATTAGATTTATTTTTTGCAGATGGCTTGGCATACTTATCTCCTGCAATTGCTAAAACTAAACGAGTGCATATTACCGACAGTCGATCAAGTCTAACTGTTCCACCTTTACCTTTTGCCGCCTTGGAAACGCGAGCCGCAATATCATCGAATGTCTTAGCCTCTAGGATTTCTTCAGCGCTAACTAAAAATTCCAAGTCTGAATTAATAAATGCTAAAAAAGCGCTTACGGTAGTTTCATCCAAGCCGCTCCTAGCAATAATTCCAACCTTTTTGATATCTTTTTTTAGGTCAGATATTCCGGAAAGTTGCGAAAATACCTGCACCAAAGACCTCGGTGTAGTTCTTTTCCCCGTTACCGACTCTGGGTAAGTGAGAACAAAATTAATTCCCCTACTATCAATATTATTCGCGACTGCCCATGCCGCCCATGCCTTTACATCAAAAACCATATTGGTATGAAGCATTCTAGTGAGCATAGCCTCATCCATTGTTGTCACAGAATATTCTTCATCCTCTGGATTTGCTGTGCACACAATTTGCCATTTTGGTGGGAGTTTCCATGAAAACATCTCATAATTTTGCAAAAGTTGCATAAGGCCGCGCAATATTCTGTCATCTGCACGATTAATATCATCAAGCAACAGGATGCCAGGCCCCTCATCTTTTGGCACCCACTCTGGAGGAAGGTACCTCGTTTCCATTGAGCCAGGAGACTTGATTGGGAGCCCATGAAAGTCACCCATTTCCTCAAACTGAGCTGGCGCGCAGTATGCTAATTTCCAATTACGAGATTTAGCAAATGAAACTACGGATGCAGTTTTTCCAAGACCATGCCTACCCCATATACAAATAGGCGTTGGCCGCTGCGAAAATTCTGACTCAACCCTAAGATTAGACTCAAAAATATAAGCTAAAAACTCCTCTAAATCACTTGAATTTAAGGTGTCGCCATAAACGCTCATCCATCAATCCTTTTGAATTGTGAACTGTGAAATTTGGAACTTTTGATCATCGCCAGGAATTTTCAAGCTAATTAAATCTTTAAGCTTAACTTCATTTTTCGGTTTGAATGAATAGCGCACTTCTATATTTTTCAATACAACACCCTCCAATCCTTCTAAGGAAGTAATTCCAATGTTGTCCATCGAAAGATATTCAAAGTTTTTACAGGCAGATAGGGGCTTTAATGAATCAATTTTTTCACAGCTATCTATATTGAGCTTCTTAAGATTTGTAGCCCCCTGAAGTGCATCTATTGATTGGACTTTTTCGCAATAGCTAATAGATAAATCTTCAATAGATTGTGCCGATGAAGTAAGAGCATCAATTTTCTTTAGTTCAGCGTTACTTGATATATCAACAACCCTCAATTTTTTCATTACTTGCAACGCAGAAATATCCTTTAGTCCAACCGATGAAGCGGTTAATTCCTCTAAATTTGGCGCATCCAAACCTTTTAGGGAGTCGATAACTTCGCTACGCCATCCTGCCGAACTTATTTTTAAACTCTTCAATTTTGGCAATACGCCAAAATTTGACAAGTCCTTTTTATCCAAAACTGCTTCACTTGGAAATTCAATAGTCAAGCGCTCTAAAGAGTCATATCCAATGAGCTTTGGAACCGATCCGACTGAAATATTCAAAGTTTTTATAGATTTACGAATCTTTTCAGCATTGGATTTTTCTGGCGCGCAAGATAGTAAACCTAAAAGTGCCACATCCAAATAAGCCATCGCTGGTCCAGAGCCAGTAAAGCGCTTACTTTTAACAATTTCTCCTGATTTATCTACTGAACACCCCTCAATTAAGTCATCAATTTGCTCTGGCAATGATGATGCGAGCTCTATGCCCTGATGCACAGAGGAATAATCCCTTACTGATAACAGCTTCCATAAGCTACCACTATCGCCTGTAAATTTCTTAACAGGGGCTGCACGCTCAGAAGCCGGCTTTGGGAGAATGGTCGTAAAAACGCCTTGTGATACTGCAAGAACGTCATCTTTAAGCTTAAGCTCAACCCGATCACTCAGAGTCACGACGATATCAGCTTGATCAACTGATTTTGCAATATTTCCACCAAGCTTTTCTACTTGTTCGCTCATTTCCTGAATTGACTTATCCCACTTCAAGTCCTTCTCGAAAACTGCAACTGATTTTTTATCTGAAAAGAAAATAGCCAAGTTTGTTAATGTCTTACCCCTATCTTCGCTATAGTCAGTAGAAAATGAATCCCATTGAGTAATACTTCCCGAGTCAGAATAGATTGTTGCCTTTCTTTTGGAAAAGTCTGTAAGACCCCAGGAGTTACCAAATTTTTCACCAATTGCCACCGAAAAGCTTGTTCCGTAACCACCTAAATTTAGACTTATTGAACCAGCATCGGCAATCTCATCATCCAGAACCAAACCATGCTTCTTGTTGACAATCATTAGATTCTTTTTTTTGCAAAGCTTTATAGCTGCCTTGGCTTGTTCTGCCGAGAAGATCATTTTCAATATTGCATTCATCTTTAAGCTCCTAAGAAATTAATTTCCAAAACTAAACAGCTTTATCCCAACCTTTTTTTATATTTTCTTCCACCAGGGCGTTAGCTATTTTGGTCGCAGTATTCTCGTTTGGCGCCAACTTAACATCTCTATCTAAAGGGTTTGCCCTGCCAGGACTATAGTCAGTCCAGTGAACTACGTATGCAGGATATGGAGAGTTAAATCCACCCTTATTAGTTTTCCATACCAATAGCTTACGGACTGCTACAGCCCCTTTGGCCTCTTTAGTCCAAACCTCTCTGCGTAATATTTCGCTCTTTGCAGTCTCAACTGTAAGTTCTGCATCTTTATGCTTTGGCATATAGCCAGCAATCTGGTCTATGCGAATATCTACTTCATTTACTTGCTTATCATCCCTTAAGCGAACTAAAACAGGATGAATCGGTCTAGGACATTGTGAGAGATATCCAGATTTCCATGAGCCGTCCTGATAAGACAAGATCATTGTTGAAGCATTTTCACC
>Ga0209400_1003131_pt1 | contig 12172 bp, 14 predicted proteins | sample M_130807_EF_Meta_FD_187313 | JGI IMG/M metagenome (GOLD analysis project Ga0209400, IMG submission 187313) | Freshwater microbial communities from Lake Montjoie, Canada to study carbon cycling - M_130807_EF_MetaG (SPAdes) (version 2) | ecosystem: Environmental > Aquatic > Freshwater > Lake... | reverse complement strand
CCGTCCTCACCGTCTTCACCGTCCCGTCCGTCCTTGCCATTGCGTCCATCGCGTCCGTCTTTCCCATTTTCCCCGTCCTTGCCATTTTCCCCGTCCTTGCCGTCTTTACCATCGCGTCCATCGCGTCCGTCTTCCCCATCCTTACCGTCCTTGCCATCTTCACCGTCCCGCCCATCTTTGCCGTCCCGCCCGTTTTTACCGTCCTTGCCATTTTCGCCGTTTTTACCGTCCTTGCCGTCGTACCCATCACGACCGTCCTTGCCGTTGCGTCCGTCACGGCATATCTTGCCGTGGTTCTTTCGCGACGAACATTTCGGTTTATACTTGGAACAATGATGTGATCCGTAATTACAATCGCGATCACATTCTTTATGATCCTTACACTCCTTGGCAACATGGTCGCATTTACCATGGTAAGAACGTTGACTACTCATGATTGATTGATATAGTTTATAGGATAATGCACGAATTCTTTAAATACCGATAAAAACACAGCTAGAATAAAGTAAGGTCATTCGTGCAAAAATTACATTTGTATCCAATACAAATACAAATGTATTCGTTCTATTTGATAGTGATAAACACGACGTTGTCGTTCTTTATTTCAATGCGTGAGCACGATTCGGGCTTGTCCCCTTCATGATGAAAACACTCCACCGACGCCGCCGTCTTGGGACATTTATCACATACATTGTCCCCATGTTTACGAATAATTACATCCGTGTACGTGGACTCGTGGTTGGTCCGGTTGCATTCATAGCATGGGCAACACTCCTTTTTACGGCGACATCGTTCTTCGCTTTCAACTGGACGGCAACGGTCGCGGTAACATTGGCGGCAATTGCACGATCTGGATGACATGATGATGTGTATAGGACTGGATTCAATATAACTATGGGCTAGATTTGACGACGTATCGCCGTTGTAATTCACAAATGTGATTACACGGACCCGGTTTACCAAAGGTTTACCCAAAGGGTTTACCAAAGGTTTACCCAAAGGTTTACCCAAAGGTTTACCCAAAGGTTTACCCAAAGGTTTACCCAAAGGTTTACCCAAAGGTTTACCACTTGTTTTTATTCACCGTGATTTGACTGTGCTTTTTCTTACCCTTGTTGGGATCGTACTCGTCGTCGTCGTCGTCGCCCATGTCCTTGGAAATATCCCAAAATTCCTTGGCCCCCAGTTTGAAATCCGGACGACTCTGCGCTTTATACCAAAAAATCTGGTCATTGATTTTGTTGGACTTGGCGTTGTTGTTGATGACCAAGCATTCGTAATCGGTGGTGGTTTGGTCCATGACCGAACAAAACGCTTCAAATGTGGGAAACATGGACGCATAATTTTCGAAAATACGTTTACGGTTGGTTTGGTACGGCTCGCGTAATATAAACACGTAATCAATGTTGGTACGCAGATTGGGCGGGATACCTAGGGGATACTGCATGGTAATGATGAGCATGACTTTCCAATGACGCCCGTTCATGAACAACATGCGCATCAGCTTGTCACGTGTCCAGGTTTGGTCATATAGACAATCATCCAGAATGACAAATGTACGGGGGTCAATCGTGGTTTTCCGGTACATTTCCATTTCCCGGTTTACCTGCTTTAGCACCGCCTTTTGACGACGCAAGACATTTTCAATCAAAACGGAATTGTATTCTTCGTGAATAAAGAGTTTAGGGACATGACTGGCATAGAATCCGTTGCCTGCTTCGGTCCCGGAAATGACCGTTCCTATAGGAATATCTTGGTGATGAAAAAGAAGATCACGTACGAGATAAGATTTACCAGTGTCGCGACGTCCAATCATCACAATGACCGGCCCCTTATTTTCATCGGGACGAAACGTGATCCACCGCATATCGAATTTCTTTAAATCCAATGTCATGTTCCTAAAACGTTTATATCATAGACACACATTAGTGTAAGATGTCTTTTAACGAAAAAATGCATCGACGTCAAACGCAATAACCATACATCGACCGGCGTAATATAGACAATGATCTTTTCGTTTTGGCATGTATAAGACGTTTACCCATGTTCAATATACATTATCATAAAACGAAACATATAAATTTAACCCGGTTTGAATACCCCCACGACAGAGAAAAATTAAAAGAATTTGATACCAGGTTCGAAGATTCGTCCATGGTTAATTTAGCAGATTCAATCCAGAATTTACAATTATATCATCCCATTTACAAAAAGTTTTTTGAATTGACCCCCACCAATTACAACCAGGTCGCCCTAAACCATCGATACCACGTGTATGACGACCACCACATTATCGATGTCCAAGGGCCGACCCTGGAGGCCCTCACTCTCATCGACCAAGACGTGTTTATTAAATTTTCTCCTCTCTTGGACCCGATCAAATACATGGTGGGTAAATACGACATATTTGACCCGAAATTGAAGCATTTACCGACGCTGCAATCCACCGCTAACGATTGCCACGAAAAATTATTAAGTTACAGCAACGCCTCGTACGTCGACGGGTTTTTCTACTATTTAACCAGCATGATACGCAATCATCATCATTTTGTCCACGGCATTGATTTTTACGGATCCTATCTCGGTATCCAAGACCGGTATAAAATCAATGTGGAAGAAGATTTAGAATATTTGTCAAACTCCCCCTTTTTCATCGAGAATGTGGGCAAATACATGGTATTAGAAAACTACAGTAACCACGATATGAAATCCTGCATCAACTACGGGTCACGGTCGAACCGTAAGCGGGTCGTCATCGAAGATATTTTACCGGGGGACGTGATTGATCTTGGTATCATCGAATGTGAAGGTGTCCAAGAACAACCCGCACCGCCATTCGAAGAAGAATGCCTGGAAATGGTGTACAATCAAAGCTCAACTAAGGATGATATTGAGGACGACAGCGAAAGTAGCAATGACGAAGCATCCAATGACGAAGCATCCAATGACGAAGCATCCAATGACGAAGCATCCAATGACGAAGCATCCAATGACGAAGAGGACGAGGATGAGGATGAGGATGAGGACGACCAAGGAAGTGAAGATTCAGCGTGGGAGACTGAAGAAAGTGAAAGCAGTTTGCAAGAAGTCTATGCCTATATTTACGATTTCCCGGTGCAAATGATTTGTTTGGAAAAATGCCAAGGGACCCTGGACGATCTCTTTGTACACGGATTGTCGGTCGAAGAGTCGGCGTCGGCCCTCTTTCAAATCGTGATGATTTTATGTGCCTACCAAAAAATGTTTCGATTTACCCATAACGATTTACACACCAATAACATCATGTATGTGGCGACGGAATTGACCCATCTGTATTATAAATATAACAAAAAGACGTATAAAGTCCCCACCTACGGACGTATTTACAAAATCATCGACTACGGACGCAGTATTTACAAGTACCAAAAAACGATTTTCTGTAGCGACAGTTTTGCTCCTGGCGGCGATGCCTCGACCCAGTACAACTGCGAACCGTTTATGAAGGCATCCAAGCCAAGAATCGATCCCAACATGAGCTTTGATTTATGCCGTCTGGGGTCCAGCATTTACGATTTCGTCTTTGACGACAACAATGTCACTGAGAATGCAAAGATGAAGCAGAACGAATTACAGCGTACGATTCAACGGTGGTGCACGGATGACAATGGCAACAATGTGTTGTATAAGAAAAATGGCGAAGAACGTTATCCCGGGTTTCGTTTGTATAAGATGGTAGCTAGGACCGTTCATAAACATACCCCTGAAAATCAATTGAACGATCCGTGGTTCAAACAGTTTTTAGTCAAAGAATCCTCCGTCGCCAAATCACACAAGCCGGACATCATGGATATTGACTCCTATCCCGTCTATTACGACAAGGATGTATAGCACAGTGTAGAACAGCGTAGAATCATTTCTTTTTTTTTATCCTTCTAAAAAAAAAGAAACCATACGACCCATGGAATTCATCGACACCATCGGCAGAACCCCGTGGTACCGTAAGACAATGTATTTTTCAATTGTCTTGATGCATTGGATCATATTTTCGGGGACCATGTTGGTCATTTTATTGACCCACGATTTGTCTGTTCTCGTCTTGGTGAATTTTTTCCTATATTTAGCCTTGACCATCAATTTGGTCTACGGTGATTGTCCGGCTTCTTTGCTCGAAGACAAATACGGAGACAACAGTATGACCGAATTATTGAGTGGCTATCTTCCGTTCAAATACGCATCGTTAACCCGCAGTGAAATGACGCTGCAATGGATATTCATGCCGATTATGGTGGTGACGACCAAGATTGTCATTCTCTTGGTGAAATGTACGGCGCGAGAGTTCCTTCTCTTACATTTAGTATGAATCTACCTATAGGAATCGGTACGCTCCATATCTCGTTGAATTATATTTAGATAGTATAATCACCTACTATGTCGTCTCTACATGAACGCATCAATCAACTCATGCAAGAACGACCCCGGCCCTTGTCCACGTCTCAGGTGGTATATTCCATCCACGATTCCATGTTCACCAGTATCCTCAAACTCATGTCGGTCAATACGCCCCTCTTGTACACGGTATGTATCTTGACCTTTATTTTGCATTATTTTACGGACACGGACATGTTTATATCGGCGTTTACCTATGTCTTCATCACCTCTTGGTCGTATTTTTCCCACCGCTGGTTCCATGTGCACGACGATTGGAAAAACCTCGTCCTGACCCAGATGGCCTCCTGCGGAGGCCCCGACTCCCCGCATTGGTCTTGGTTCAAATCCGTGGCCGGGTTTCCTTCAATACTGCATATATGGCACCATGATCCCAAGAATCACGGCTCCACCTGCATGAAATGGGTCGAAACGGTCCTGGATTTCTTGGTATTTGGCGGATTCATGTGGATCTTGGGGGGACGGGTCTTGGAACACCTGATCGGCATCAAGTTTTTCAATTACTATTTCATCTTGTTTTGGTGCACCTTCTATACGTCGTATCACATGTTCAATTACCATTATTATCATCCGGATTTCCACCGTAAACACCACACTACGGGCGGGACCCACAATTTTAGCCCCGAATGGATGGACGTGTATTTTTATACCAAGGTCGACAACACCGAATTTGAGATATTGGATACCGGGATCATGAACATGGTCATCATTGCCGTCCTCCTGTTGCTCTGCCAGAATCATCCGTGGTTTTCGTGGCTTCACGGTTTGTCCACGTCCCAGACATGGACGGCGCAGATGGGGATCTTGTTTGAACGTTTATCCGGAGTTTACGATATCTTGGTGGGCAAACACGAGCAACCCGAATACTACCGGAACAAACCTGGACCCGACCTGACCCAGTATTTTGAACATCACGCTCATGTATTGGACGCACCGTGGTATACACAGAAAGACGGGATGACCTCCAACGCCAAACTGGAAAAGATGCTCCACGTTTTCCCGTTTAAATCGTATTTGAAAAAATACATTGATTGTATCGACCGCCAGCGCACCACCTCGTCGAATGCGTTTCAGCGACTGATGCGCGACACGGCATTTCATGTGTGCGTCGGTTCGCTGGTTTCGTCGTGTGCCATGGATGTGGTCACCTATCTCTGGTTCCCGTGGAACCGACGTTAAAAAACAACATACATCCCCGCGATGTATGTTGTTCACGAGCGGGCTCGAACCGCTGACCTTCGGCTCATAAGACCGATGCAATAACCAACTTTGCTACGTGAACTTGCCCATTCTAGCTTCATTTAGCCCTTACTTTTTATATTTCTTTGTGCGGCGCATACGCTTGCCGCCGTGTTTACGCTGACGATACTTCTTACGACGCGAATGAGACGAGCCACTACCGCCACGACCGTGGTGGTAGCGCTTGTTGACCTCGGCTACGCTGACCCCGACCCCGACCCCGGAAGAGTCGTGCATAAGACTCTTGAAACGTTTCATGCGTTCTTCTTTGGTTAATGTGTCGTCGGCGCGACTTTTACGTGTCGTGTTATTGGAAAAATCTTCGCGCATACGTTTTGTAAGATTATGAACGGCCGCATCGTTTTCCAATACATTCGTGGGGTTATTGAGACTATCTAACAATTTGATGGGGGTGGTTTTTTCGTCACCGGTTCCAATGTCCATGGTTTAATGGTCTATATTATATTGTGCTAAAAACCCGGAGTATCGGTGAATATTTCGGGGGAATGTAGGGTGGGCACTGTCTTCGTATTGGTAATCACGTTCATAAAATCGTGGATGGAATCGTGGAAACTGGCGTATATGAAAATCGTGGCCGCCGTGATGAGAAACACCAGGATGGTATCGCGTACCATGTATTTTAACGGTTTGGGTTCCTTGTCAATATACCGCATTTCCACGTATTTTGCTATAAAAAAAGCCAATGCGACACAAATGGGAATAAAAAAATCCATAGTGAGGTCTTCTGTTTAATATATACGATTTTTACATGTGTTATCTCCAAAGAAAACGCGCGCGTACGCGTTTTAAATTTCCTCGATACCCAACATCGACATATCAATGTCGTCGTCTTTGGGGGCACCGGCAGTTCCCTCGTTCAAATCCATGATGCCTAAATCCAAGGAACCCATGTCCAAATTTTCGGTGTGGATCTTGATTTGATCGTCCAACGACGCCAATTCGTCCAAACTGCGCTGCAACGCACTCGACGTACTCATGTCTTCGAGGCGTTCCACGGATTTCGGGGCCGCGGCATCCACCTTGTTGATTTTCCCGTTGATATCCATGACCGTGTTGATGTTGTTAAAGGTCAATTTGGTCGTCACCGGTTCATCGTTGAGGTCCGTAATTTTAGGTTGAACAATGGGAGCATCCTCCTCAATCGACGGCAGAGGGGCAGCGTCGTCGTCTTTCGCCGCCTCCTCGGCTTCCCGGTTCTTCAAGATCTCCTCCATTTCGGTATCCATCATCGGTTCGGCTAAAGGTTCAATCGTCACTTCCTCTTCGTGTTCAATGCTTTCGTCCATGTACGCCCGAATGATTTCCTCCGTAGGAATGCTTTCACGGATGGTGGTCATGATGCATTCTTGCACGATCAATTCGAGTTCGCGCGTATTCTTCTGCACTTGCAACGGCGTGATGTTTTTTTCAAATAGATAAATATTACTGTACACTTTGCGGGCCACATGGATGTAGACTTTGTGGATGAAATTGTCCAACTTGGGAATCGTAATATCAATCTTTTTCTGTTTATTACCCACGCGTATGCAAGTGAGCACTTTGAGTTGGATGATATGCACACACGTGATCAAATCTTCTAAATAGTTGCATCCACTGCGTTCAATGATGCGTTTGCGTTCCTCCTCGATGATGACGGCATTCCATTTGGGGACCCGCGACAGGAAATTTTGAAACGTCATCAAGTATTTCGGCAGTTCGTTGCTCTCTTCGCAAATTTTCCACGACTCGGCGAATATGGACCGTACGCCTTCGATGACCAGGGGGCAAAAAATACTGACTAAACGACTGCACCATTCGTTCCTTGATTCTTGTAAATTCGACAATACAAAATCGTCCATGAATGAATTTGATAATATTATAGAAGCATATTCTCTAAATCCGCGTTTGAACACATCAACGTGAAATACATGACATAGAATGTCAACATTTTTTCACATCTAAAATCGGGTTTGAATTTGTAATAACACATGACCACATAACACATGCGCGTCTTCACCTCGGTCGTAGATGTTTCAGCCAGTTTTTCGAGTGCAGACACCCAGTCGCCCGCACAAAACCCCTTTTCACACCAATCGATGGCATGTTGTATGATGGCGCGGGCGTTCTGCATCGTCGGGTCGGCCTCGGCGGATTGCATGATGGTGCGAAACAATGTGTCGGGGTCTTGTGGCTGCCCGTCATCGCCGGGCACCTCGCGACTGCCGTCGTCCGTGATCGTTTTGGTAATGGGGGACACGTATATTTCGCAAAATCGCGACAAGATGGGGTTCAACAGGCGTTCTTTGTTTTCGACCACAATGAAAAATCGTGTATTATGACTAAACAATTCGATGCACCGGCGCAAGGCCGATTGCGCATCGATGGTCAAACTGTCGGCATTCAACAGCACGATGGACTTGAAATTGGCCCCCCGGTTCGATTGTATATGAGCTTTAGCAAAGAATTTCAGTTCGTCACGAATGAATTTGATGCCTTTGCCGTGACAGCATTCCACCGTCATGATGTGCGTTTTCATTTTTCCCCAATCATTGTTGTATATGTTTTGCAGGAATTCGTTCAACAAGGTGCGTTTTCCCGATTTGCACGGACCGTAAAAAATGATGTTGGGAATTTTTTTGGTATGAATAAAATAATTCAATTTGGTACGTATTAATTCGTGATTCATTGAAACCGTGGCCATGTTTTATGTAATAAAAAATGGCAAATATGTTTATATAGTTAGGTTTATTTGACACTAAGCCGAGGTCATATCGTCCAGTATAACCATCTGCTCTTTACGATAAAACGTGATACCCATCACGCAAAAACAGAGTACCAAGAACAAGAGAGACAGAAATGAGGCGTTTTCCATGATTTATCCTATATTCATTCTATGGGATAAAAACCACGAGAGTGGGGATGCCGTGGCATCAACCGAGTTTGTTGACGACGACCATTTTTTTGGTTAATATGTAGCGTTCTTGGTGCATGGTGCGACGGCGTAAATTGCATTTTAGACATGCGATTTCTACGTTGCCGTAATTATGCCCCGCGGCATTGTCCGTACGTTCTAAAGTCCATTGACGGGGGTCCCGAACATGTTCGTAAATCACCATCGTAGGTATATGACAATAGAAACATTGCAGTCGACAGTGTTCTAACAATTCCATCACATAGTTATAATCCACAAAGAGAGAGGGTTCATAGAGTCCATTTTCCAGGTCTTGGGACCGGTAGCCGCGAATTTTCTGTTTAATGTTCGGTTCCAAGACGGGACATTCGTGGGGATACTGAACCCAGTGCCACTGCAATTGGGCGTCTTCCAGGTTCCAGCTGCCGTCGCGTATCCACCGGGTCCAAGAAGACGTCTGGGTGACTACGCGCGATTTCTTGGGGGCTTCTTGGACCGGGGGTTTGGATTCGGGGGGCGGAAACGTGATGGTATGTACATGGTCCATTATATCACGTTTTGAGCGATTTTTTCCGGCAATTACGCACGCTGCCTACTCCGCCGGGGGCCAACGAATGGTTCTTATAACAATGGCATGCGCATTTTGGGCAATTTTGGCAAGGTGTGGGCAGTAGGAACACTGATGGGGATCGAAAATTCAATGTATCCACGTTGCATGGTTGTTTGTATAGAATACCATAGTAAAAAGTGTATTGATAAAAATGATGTAAAGATTGCGTCGTATCTATTAATAAGAATATAAAGTTTGTTTAACAATATAATGTTTCCATTCCCTACGCCGGTGAACCAAATCAAGAATGTCGAGCGGGCCATCCAAGAGTCCAAGGACAAGATCAAGAAGGAAAATGACGATAAAATGGTGTATCGTTCTTCCCCTAAAATCGTGACGAGCGGTAATTATCTGTCGTCCAATACCGAATTTTCGTTGAATGCCATGGACAAGTTGCTGGAAAATGAAAAGAACCGCAACAAGACGGAATCCTGGAATAAATTGGACAAGACGGTGAAAATACAGAAATTGCACATGTTTGCCGAAAAATACGGCAAAGAGCACGGATTTCCGGTCAAAGAAATCAAGGCCCTGAAGATGTTTTTCAACGATTGCCTGGAAAAGAACAAATTGAACAAGACCAAAGATTTGGTATATGACAAGGAATTGAGTGAGATTGTCAGCATCCCGTCGTTGCATTTCAACAGCACCACGCGCAATTTTACATTGAAAAACATTGACCCGAAGCGGGTGTCCACACTGAAAGCGTTGACGCCGCGGGCATTTTCCAGAGCGGTTGGTACGTCCGGAAAGTGTGACGCAGAAGCAGAAGCGCCTACGACGACTGAACACGGTGTGCCCGACGAAGGAAAGATGGAGGCACCGAGCACGTAAGAACCCAGAAAATTGAAATGAAAGAATATGAAGTAGAAGTATGTATATAAGTTATCTACCAATATACATATAAATGTCGTCTTCTCAGTACATTATCAGTTTGTACAATTCGCGTAAAACGATCATCGAACTGTTGGCTCAGTTGGGATATATCGTGACAGAATATGAATCCTTTAGCATCAACGAGATTGATGCCATGTATAAGAATACGCAGCTCGATATGCTGATTTACCATGAAGACAAGATTAAAAAGGTCTACATCAAATACATCAACAGTGTGCGTCAAAACAGTCTCGATAACATTGTGGAGGACTTGTTTATCACCGAATCGGTATTGGACCGTGAACACGACGCCCTCATCATCATTGCGGACGACGAACCGAACGACTGCATCATGAACAAGGTCGAATACCTCTTTGATCACGACGGTATCTTTGTCATCATTCATAATATTAAGCGGTTGCAGTTTAACATTCGCAAGCACGTGTTGGTGCCCAATGTCCGTATTTTAACCAACGAGGAACACGCCGATTTGATGAAAAAATACAATTTGCGCGATTTGACGCAATTGCCCGAGATATCGCGGTTTGATCCGTTGGCATTGGCGATCTGTATGCGTCCCAAGCAAGTGTGTCAAATTATTCGCAACAGTGTGACGGCTTTAGAGACGGAGTATTATCGTGTTTGTGTATAATATAGTAGAGAATATTCGGGTCGAATGGATAATTATTTGATACCGTACAATGCCAATGATTTTTTTTGGGTTTCCGTGCAAGATAAATACAATTTCAATAGATGTGATGCCCTCTTGAAACAGACGAAGAAAAAATCCAGCTATTATGCCCCGTTAACTCAGCCGGAAGAACCGACGGCGTGTCCTACGGCGCCCGCCTGTCCCACGGCAGCCGCGTGTCCCACGACCGCGAATGCGACAACAGCGAATTCGACAAATCCTGACGGTACACCATTTGATAACGCGGAATTGCTATTTGGACAACCTTTAGACGCAATCATCGGTACCGCGGCCCCGACCACGACCGCCGGATCCACCACGACCGCTGCCCCGACCACGACCGCTGCCCCGACCCCCTCCAACCATCTCATGTACAGTGCCGATCACGTCCTCATTTCGTCGACCAACAATGGTCACGTGAACGCGCCGGCCCCGGTTTCCATCAACAAGGCCACCTTACCCTACGAACTGGAATTATGCAAGAATTATACCAATTCCAAGAAACTGATGGAGTTGCAGAAACAGACGGTCACAGGTCAAGGTCACTACGTGGATTCCGCCCAAGCCTATAATATGCGCATACGTGAAATCGTGAATGTGAGTATAGGAATCGCGGGCATGGTCATCGTCATTATGGCGCACAACACTTGAAATGTTCAACACTTGAAATATTCAAGTGTGTAAAAATAACACTGAATAATATAATAACATCCTATTATTCAATGTCGGCAACACCATCGGTCACTACACCTGTTACTACACCTGCTATGACGTCTTATACCATAAGTCCATCGCAGGTATCCATTATCAATCGGGAAAATAATGAAGCGTATACCAGTTTGCAAAATTACAGTACAGCCTATACAAACTATGTGATGTGTTTAGAGAAGAATTTGCTGGTTCGCGACGGTACGGATCCCAATCCCCAGGACGGGGCGACCTGTTCACCGCCCGATGACACGGATCTCATGACGCAAATCCAACAGTTACAAACCCAGATTAACCAAGCCGCGACCAGTTCGAGCGATGCATCCTATAATAACATTATTCAAACGTACAACAACGTCGTGAAATTGCGCAGTGAATTGGACATGAAACTGAATGACCTGTATTCTGTGCAGAACAGTGTTCCCAATATGTATCAACAGCAATTGGATACCACAATTTACGGCACAATTTTATGGACGGTTTTAGCGACGTGTTTCATCTATTATTTATACGACCTTAGATAGGGTCGTGTTTTATTGTTTGAGACCATTGAGAAAATTGAATTTTTAAATGTCATGCTTTTGGTATGACATATAAATGACAGATACGGCGTCAAAACCGAACACCCATTGCTTACAAAGTCAAGCGAGAACATATACGATTTATCAAGGACGAATTACGGAAGAACAAGACAGTTACAATGGAAGATTTG
>Ga0209400_1003130_pt1 | contig 12174 bp, 27 predicted proteins | sample M_130807_EF_Meta_FD_187313 | JGI IMG/M metagenome (GOLD analysis project Ga0209400, IMG submission 187313) | Freshwater microbial communities from Lake Montjoie, Canada to study carbon cycling - M_130807_EF_MetaG (SPAdes) (version 2) | ecosystem: Environmental > Aquatic > Freshwater > Lake... | reverse complement strand
CCCATGTGAACAGCGGCGGCGGTCAGGGTGATCGGCTCACTCATGGGCTTCCCGCCCAGGCCAGGAACTCGACGTACCGGATCACCAGCCAGATCGCGCCGGGGACGACCACGAACAAGACCGCAGCGACAATGCCGACGCGGGCGGCGACGGCCAGAGCGTCTTCGCTAATCATGTGTTCTCCAGTGCCGCACTGATTTCCTCGATCTCGGAACGATGCGGCGCATCCATCTTCAGCGCGTGCAAAGCAGAGGACAGCGCACCCCGCAGCCGCTCGATCTCGTCTGCCTGTCTCGCGTCCCACACGACCATCTTGTTGTGCGTGGCTGTGAGTTCGCTGTTGAGACGACGCAGGCGCTCGATTTCGTCGGCGGCTTCATACATCGTAGCCAGCGTCCCGGCTTCCCGGCGCAGCTTCTTTACTAGGTCATCGCTCATGTGTTCTCCAATTCAAATAGCTGCTTGCGCTCCAGTGGGTGGCCGTCTTTTCGTGGGCGGGACGGTACAGACCACGACCCCCCCCCCGTTCGCCAAGGCATCGCCATCCAGCACCCAGCACGCTTGCGCCTGTCTCGCTCGCCAGCAGATAGGTTCCGATGCGGCGGTATCCGAGTGCGAAGCAGGCCCGAGCGGCTGCGCCGTACAGGAAGGAACAGGCGTTGCGTGTCCCGTCCGTGCATAGTCGCGTTACCTCCAACGTGTTGCCATCGTCACGCATCCGAGATACCGGACGACCAACAATCACCACGCCTACAAGGAACTCTCCTGCGACTGCGCCAAGGCTGAACTTGTGGCCGACAACAGGCCGATGATGGCGATGCAAAACGCGAACAAAATCGTTCGCCGTCACCAACTCAACCTTTCGCAGTTGCAGGCGTTCGCTCATCGCGGGACGCGCTCATCGCTCATGTGCTCTCCTCCGCCTTATGAACCAAGAGCGTGCAGCGCCGGGGCGTGAACACTTCGCCATCCTTGTGGGTGATGAAGTCGATTATCTCTTGGCAGCCGCGCTCATCGACGTGCAGCGTGCCGACATCGGGCACGTTCAGAGCGTTGACGCCAATCCACAGTGTTGTGTCGATGTCGGCGGCGTCCACCATCGACACAACGTCCGCCTCTTGGTGGCAGGGGGGGCAATATCCCACACGCCCATGTGGACACGCTTCATCGCTCATGTGCCGCGCTCCACTTCGACAGCGGCCTTGCCTTCCGGCGAGAACGCGGAAATCCACGCAGCCGGGTCGACGCCGATCGCCTTCCACCAGGCACGCTCGTCGCCGGCCTTGTGCAGGGCGGCTGGCGAGGCATCGTGGTGGTAGTCGCACAACGGCACCGTAAGCTCGTCAGGACGCCGCTGGCCTAGCTTCCCGTGACCCTGTGGCCCGATAGACCGGACATGGTGGGCATGGCTTGGCGGGGCTGTTTTATGGCCTGTACCGCGGCACGCGATGCAGGGCTGGCCCTTCACCCGCGCGATGTGCCGCTTGTTCTTCGCCGGCCCCTTTTTGACCAGCGAGCGGGAGCCGGTCTTGGGGTGGCCCCTATTCTCTATTTTTGATTTAGGGGCCGGGTCTCTGGCGCGGATCACCAGCCGACCCACTGGCAGAAACGCGACCAAAGGGATGGCTGAAGGGCGACCGGCTCGATGACGGGCAGGTTGGGGAGGTTTGGTGAAGGCAATTCGCCCGGCACTAAAACCTCAAGAGGGCCATGAGGCGTGGGGTAACGCTTCTTCCATTGTCCACGGTGGGCACTCCATTGAACGGCTTTGAGGGAGACGCCCAAATGTTCGGCTGCTTGACGATAGGTCATCCAGGAACCGGCGATATTGATGATAGGCGAGATGACCGGCCCGACGCTGGCGAAGGGTGGGGTGGACGGGAGCAAATGAGCTGGGATTAATAAATCGATGCCTGTGCTGCGGCCACCAAACGCGCGCCGCTTCTGCCAGCCACCTTGCGTGGCACGACGATGGATGGTCGATACGGAGCAGTCAAACATCTGGACGGCACGCTCAATCGTCACCCAGACCTTGTCAGGGTCGTCGGTGTATTTCTCCAATAACTTGTCGGGAATTGCGTAGATCGGGATTCCGCGCCCCCAAGCGTATGTCTTTCTCGGGAAGGGAGAATGATGGAAGTTTGCAAAGGCGGCTTTGCGACCAGTGACTTTCGCGTAAGTAGGCCCGGTCATCCACGTCGAACCTGCGATGGGCTCCGAGGTGTTGAGTTTTGCCGCGTAGCGTTCGACCTTGGCACGCATTTTAAGCACAGCCTTTCGTCTTGCGCGGCGACCTTCTGCACTTACGCGGCGTTTCGATTTCTGTTCGAGTTCGACGGCCGGCTGTTCCGCCACCTTGGTGGCCGTCAGGGCCGCATGATCGGCGATCATGTCCGACATCCACGTTGACGGCGGCGACGACCTCGGCCGACCCTGCGGCGCTGTATATCCATTTCCTTGCGACATGAAATTGACCTCCGGCATGGTGAGTTGTGTTCCGTCTCGGGTACGCTCTCTGACGCGCTTGATGCGAAAGTAGTCGGCGACGTGGGTGCGGCGATGGCTGCGGGTCATGTCGGCTCCCTCAACTGGATGCCGCGCATGGCGCACACGGCATGGATGAAATCTATGAGGCTGGAGAACCCCTTCTTCCTCAGTCTCGTTGTGCTGGGGCGAAGCTGGATCGGGTGGTCGAGGAAGATCACCATGTCCGAGTCGCCGCCATGCTCGATCATCCAGGCGGTGACGAGTGCCGTCTTGGCCTCCTCAACCGTGAGCCTGCGGCCATCGTCGGTGGCTAGTCCGCCCTCGACTACCTCTTCCAGCAAAGCGTGAAGCAGGCGATTCTGCCGGCTGTTCCTGCGCGGTTCGCCGATCTCGATGACCAGCCCCTTGGTCGCGCGCCGCACGAGATCAACGGCCCGCGCCCGGTCCTCCGGGGTCTGGAGGTAGACCTGGAGGCTCATTAGCGAATCGCCGTTCTGACCGTCTCGAAGATGCGGATGCCGGGGATGGCGCGCAGACCGCCGGCGACGGCCGCTTTGACTGCGGCCTCGTTGACCATGCAGTAGTTCCGCGGCACCAGCGACGGGTCGAGGACTTCGTGCGTCCACTTCGTGCTGGCGCTGGCGAGCGCACCGCCGCTTGAGACGACGCGCGCGGCCTCGCGGACGACGACCGGGGCCGCCATGGGTGTCGGCTCATCGAATAGCGCCGCCGCCTCGCGTTCGGCCTTCTCGCGGGCAGCGGTTGCCGCCCGTTCCGCCGCCAGCTTCGCGGACTGGAAGCGGTTGATCGCGCCGACCACCTTGTCGATTGAGTCTTTGACCGGCTGGGAGAGGCCAGAGAAGAAGCCATCCACGGTGCGGCCGTCCGCGAGTATCTGCTGCTTCTCCTTCGTGCGGGCCGCCTCGATCGCCTTGGCAACTTCCTTCAGCGCGCGAGCCGTCTCTGCGTAGTCGCCGGCCTCGTCGTCGCTTTCAATCGCGCGGATCTCGGCCGGCACGAGCTGGGCTGCGTTCGTGGCGCCAGTCGAGAGCGCGGCGTGATCCATCGCCAGACGATCGGCGAGGGGCGGGGCATTGCCGCCGATGCCATGGCGGCTCATGCTGCCACCGCGCCTGTGCGATCCATCGCGGCATCGTAGGCTTCGAGCAGACGTTCGTAGTCGGCCGGCAGTTCGGTCTCGATCACGCCAAGGCGGGCCTTCTCGGTCTTCCACCAGGCTTTGAGTTCGTCGGACGTGTTCATGCCCTTGAACATTTCGACCGCAGCGGCGCACCACTGCTGCTTCTTTGTCGGCGGCGCGACAATCTTGGGAGCGGGGGCCTTGGATTCGGAGATCAACCCGTCGCGAGAGGCCTCGTCCTTTGCCGCCTGCGTTCCGACCGGGCCGACAAAGCGACGTGGCCCGGCTGGCCGGAAGTCGCCGCCGCCGTTCGCCATACCCCTGGTGCCTGTGTGTTCGTCATTTCCGTCGAGGTCGACGGGCGCTACGCCACACATTGACGACAGCGCGAACCTGCGGGCGTAGGTGATGCTTGAGCCGTGGCCGTGCTGGTCGGCCTTGGTGACGGGCATACCCAGCACTTCACTCATCCACTGACCGGACGAGTGCATCATCATTGTCTCGACCTCGATGCCGCCGCCTTCGCGGATGCGGGGGAACTGCACCACCGCGATGTTGTTGGCGGAAAGCGGCGCGCGGATCGCGTCCCAGACCGCACCGAGGTCAGCGTACTTGGAGCGGAACGCGGGATTTTCCCGATCCTTGGTCGCCCCTTCGATCGCAGCCTGCGCCTTCGCCATAGCGGCGGCGATCTCGTTGATCTGTTCACTTCGTTGCATGACTTGCTCCATTGATTTTGAGGCAGGAAACCCGTGTGCCGCTCGGCACGACGTTCGCGAGGCTGACGAGGTCGAGCGCGCAGGCGGTGGGTGACGACAGTGCCTTGCCGCGTGGGCGGCAGTCGGGGTCGCACTGCATGAGTTGCCAGCGCGGCGTGTCGGCCTGGGCCGGCAGCGCGATCAGGCAGAGCGCGAGCGCGAGGGGCTTCATGCGTTCCACCGATCCTCGGCGCGCTGCTCGGCGCGCTGTTCTGCGGCGTCGTCCTCGTCGGCTTGCAGGTCATCGAGCGCCTGCTCGCACGCCTGTGCCTGGCCGTCCTCGCTTTCCAGCCAGTCGGCCGCGATGCTATCGAGCGTGCCTTGGGCGAGGTCGGCGTAGGCGCCGTCGAAGGGCGACGGCTTGCCGTCTTTGAGCGGCACCGCGCTGCCCCATTCGGCCATCGCGGCCTCTGCCGGCTGGCCGCCGGATGCGTAGGACGGCCCCTGCTCTGCAACGCGGGCGTGATAGGTGAACGTGATGCGGACATCGATCTCCGCGCCTTCGTCCGCGTCGCCGACCGGGATCGTGGCGTCGATCGTGTGGGTGCTGCTCATCACGCGGCCTCCAGTCCGAGATCGGAGGCGGAAACGGCGCGCGGCTGCGCCTCAACTTCCCGCTGAAGCATCTTTGCGATGCTCGCGGCATCCTTTGGGAACAGCCAGAATGTGGTTGTCACCATTGTTTTTCCGGCGTCATCGGACGCCCACAAGGACAGTCCAATCTGACCTTTGTTCGATTGAGTGAGGTAGTTCAGCGAGGGCTTCACGCGACATCTCCCTGGCGGTCGTTCATTGCGATGCTCGCGGCGCGGTGGGCGAGCAGAACGGCGTGCTGGCGGACGACCTGACGCTTGCTCTGGCAGAGCTGCTGGAGCGCGCGAACCAGCGTTTCGCCGATCGCGCCGGTAAACACCGCACGCCGTGCGGCGAAGAGGGCGACCTCTTCCACTGAGGCGAGGGACAGGGCGTTCATGCCGCCACCCGCATCGCGACGCCGGCTGCGTGGGCCTCGAGCATCTCGAGCGCGGCGGCGATCCGGTGGCCGGCGTAGACCTCCTGGCAGTCGGGCGCCTCGGCGATCATGTAGTGGCCGTGCCTGCGGGGCGTCCGGTAGATCGTGCCGATCCGCTGGCCGGCGTCGGTGACGACCTCGGCCGTGTCGGTCAGGCCGTCGGCGGCGGTGAAATTGAGCGGCTGAATGGTCATGCTGTCCCTCCGTTGTTGGAAGGAGAGTACGCATAATGCGTCCGCATCGTCAAACGCAAAAAGCGTACACCGCAAACAAAATGGTACGCCGCCAGAAAACCCTTAAATTACTTGCGCTTACGGAAGGGCTGGTACTTTCCGATCACGAGGGCAATCAGGGCGATCTCCTCGTCTTCCGGTGGATTATCGGTATCCAGTTCAATCGGCCGCCATTTAGGGTCAGTCGAATCTGGTGCCAGGATCAGGATGTTGCCGCGCTTACGCAGTCGCTTGGCCGTCACCTCCCGTTGCCCCTGCTGAAAACGGCGCCGCTCGACAATCACGATGTCGTCTTCTGCGAACACAATGCCCGCGACGGCCTTGTCCACGCAGTGAAAGACATCCCCCGGCCCAGCAACACGGTTCATCGACGTGCCGCGAACGATCAAGCCGTACTGTGAGTCAATTGGATAGCCGGCAGTTGGAGCTATCGGGAATTGCTCGAAGTCGTCGGCGTCCAGATCCGCGTCCAGGTCAAGCCACCGACCGGCCGCCACCTCACCGCGCGTAGGAACGGCGACCATCGCGCGCTGGGCCTTTTTCTGCGGCTGGGAACCTCCCTCTAGAAGCCACTCCCACGAAACGCTGAAGGCTCGCGCGTAGGCTTTCGCCATAGCCCGCTTAGGCACGCGCTGTCCGTTCTCGTGCGTCAAATAAGTAGACCGCACCCAGCCAAAAGAGCGGGCGGCCTCTACTGCGGATTGGAACCCGGCTTCTTTGCGCGCCCACTTCAGACGTTCTGCTGGCGTGTTCATTAGGAACACATCGCACAGCCATCCACGCAAAAGGCGTTGACGGTGAGGACGCATTATGCGTACTGTCTCGGTCATGATCACTTCGCCCTCTCAAGCAATCGAACTTCTCGGCGGCCACAAAAGCCTGTCTGGGCGCATCCATCGGCCTCTCACGACTGTCGCTTCTTGGGTGAAGCGGGATTCCATCCCCGTCGAGGTCTGGTCAAAGCTGATCGACCTCGCGAAGGCGCGCGGCGTCGAAGGCGTCACTTACGAAACGCTCGCCCGCGCTCACGCGCCCGCTCGGCCCGGCAAGCGCAAGCGGCGTGCAGCATGAAGGTCCGCGCCAAACAGAACGGACCGGAGCATATAGCCCTGTTGCGTCTTGGGCAGCGTCGGGCGCGGGAACGCCGCCTGAACGGCGAGGGTTTCATCTACGCGGCAGAACTGCCCGGCACGGATATCATTAAAATCGGCTTTTCGCTCATGCCCGAAAAAAGAGTGCGGGGCGTCAGCATCCAAAACTACGCGAGAGCGCAGTTGCTGGCGAAGACACCCGGCACCGAACCCGCTGAGCGGGCGCTGCACAAGGTCCTCCGTGAACACTGCAGGCTCGACCTGCCTGGCTTCGAGTTCTACCCGCGCGCCATCCTGTCTCATCCGGCAATTCCTTCAGGGCTACGGGTGCCCGGCAAGCGTGCAGCGTGAAGGCAACGGCGCTCGCGATGATCGGTTCCATGAAATCTGCCGTCTCCTATGCGCGGCACGATCACGTCGACCTGCTTCCTCCCCCCTTGGTCGCGCGTGCAACTGACGGCGGCAGGCTTGGCTTGGTCTGCCGCCGTCTCTTTCTCGACGTAGAGCCTGGCGACCACCCTCGCGGTGGCAGCGCCCAACCGAATGAAATCCCGATCACCCATGCCGAAAAAAGTACCAGCGTGCATTCACAAGGCTTTGGAAATGTCATCCACGCACAACGAAACACTGGCGGCCGCTCGTCGCCTATTGATTGAAATCTGTGGCCCACGAACTTGGAATCAGACCAGACAGGCATGGCTCGCAAGAGGTGCTGCGCTGCTGGGCTGGAAGTACCGCCGTGCGGCGGCGCTTTTCTACAATGAAGCAAGACGCATCGAGCATGACGAGTACGTCCAGCTTGAGTCCCGTCTCATCGATCTTGAACAAAAACAAGCGGCACGGGAGGCCCATCTACATGAAATCCATTCTTTACGTTCGCGCCTCGACGGCACTCGCGATGGCTGACTTCTTCTTCTGGATCAGCACTCTCTTCGCGCAGCAGGCCCGCATCCTGCACGATCGGTTGCCGCGATGATCGGCGATAACGGCTTCAGTGTCGGCTACTGGTCGATGATGGCGGAACGCCTCGCGCGGTTCCATCAGCACCAGGCATCGCGTGGCATGTCGGAGTCGGCGCTCGCGCGCCTGCCGCGGCTGCCAAACTATGTACCGCCGCCGAAACTGCCGCCGATCGTGCTGGCGACACGCCAGAACTCCACGCGAGGCGGCGGTGCTGCGCCAATCGCGCCGCGCAAATACGACACCCATCGCGAGGAGCATCGCCGGCGGGTGCGACAGACGATGTCGTCTGAGCGTCTCGTTCTGGAACGGCAAATCGTAGAAACGCTGATGGCGCTGTCCGGTATGAGCGAGGCCAAGTTGTGCAGCTCCACACGCGGCGGCGGCGAACCATCGAAGATTCGCGCGGTCGGCTACGCGGCTGCGCGTCGGCGGGGTTTTAACACCGAGCAGGCCGCGCAGATCTGGAACAAGGAACGGTCGGTCGCGACCTATGCGGCGGCGAACCTGCCCGAGTGGCTCGCGGCATCCGCCGATCTGAGGCGCATCTCCGATGGCCTCGAGGCCGTTCTACCCCCAGTCAAGGAGCAAAAATGAGCGACGTTAAAACGACCGGCGCGCTGTTCGTGAACGACAAGCAGGGCAACCCAAGCAGACCGGATTACCAGGGGAATTTCAAACTGACGCCCGAGTTCCTGGCGGCGATCACCGCCGCACTGGGTGATGGCACTGAGGTCAAAATCCGACTCTCGGGCTGGAAGAAACAGGGCCAGCAGGGGCCGTACCTCAGTCTCAGCATTCAGCCGCCGTTCGTTGCCGATGGGCAGTCGCGTCCTGCCTCGGCGCCGGCCGCCAAGCGCGACGACCTCGACTCCGAAATTCCTTTTTGAGCGAGGCGAACATGAGCAACGCAACTGAAGGTGCCAGCTACTCGGAAATGCGTCGGCACAACGCGCGCTGTGTGGACATCATCAATGCGGCCTGGGGCTCGACCGTCGCGCGCGTCGAGGACGTGATGGTCGTGCAGAGTTACCGCAACAAGCAGAACGAGCTGGTGCGCTACGAGGCGAAGGTGCCGTCGATCAAGTCGAAGATGGTCAACGGCCGCGTCGCTGGTCTGGCGTCGCCGCCGTTTTTCGCCGGCCCGGCGAGGGGCCTGTGACTGCGCTCGCGCTCTACCGCCGCGACGACGAGGTCAAGGACTGGACCGATGTCGAGGTCGTCGGCCGGTATCCCAACGGCGACCTTCGCCTGCGCGAGATCGGCAAGTTCTATCCCGGCGTGTGGCGTGCGGCGCCGCATCAGATCGCCTTTCATCAGACACCGGAGCCCAAATGACCGACAGTCCTGACGCTTCCTCCCGCCACTGGCCCGCTCGCATGCGCCGTAAGCTCGCCAGCCAATACCTATTCGAGGTCCACGGCGTCTCGTTGAGCCCGCCGACTCTCGCCAGGTACGCCGTTGAAGGCCGCGGCCCCGCATACAGAAAAGACGGTCACTTCCCGGTCTATGACCGGCAGGATCTGGATGATTTCGCGGTTTCTCGCCTCGGACCTCTACGCGCGTCCAGCAGGGAGTTGTGCAAATGATCCGCGCACAGAACGAACGCGCCGTACCAGGCCACAACAAGACCAAATCCTTCACCGTCTCGGCTGAGACTTTGAAGGGATACGTCGATCGGCTTGAAAAGATGGACGAGGAAAAGAAAGCCGTCGCGGACGACATCAAGGACATCTACCAGGAATTGAAGGGCAACGGCTACGACGCAAAGGCCATCCGCACGATCGTGCGCGAGCGCAAGGTCGACGCAGCAGAGGCCGCAGAGCAGGAGGCGATCCTCGACACCTATCGCCACGCCCTTGGGATGGCCGTACAGGCGGTTCGTGACGGTTCAAGCCAGCGCAGTGCTGCCAAGGCGCATGGCGTCTCACGGTCATATCTGGGCCGTGTCGTGGGTGGCCCCTCCGCAGAAAATGTGGAGCAGGGGCCGGGTACGGAGATTCTGGAAACGACGGGAGCGGTTCCGTCGGGTGGCGACCAGGGGACGGCAGATGTAACGACTGCCCAGCCCTCGGTTGCCGCCAACTCATCGGCCTCGCAGGGCATGGTGATCGCCCGGACACCGAGGATGGCCGGCGCTGCAACGCCATCCATCCAGCCGACCGTCAGTGGCGAGGCTGGCGGCGGCACTCATCCAGACGACATCGATCTCACGATCCCCGCGCACCTTCTGCGGAAGCTCGCGTAGTGCGTTATCTCAGCGTCTGCTCTGGCATCGAGGCCGCCTCGGCTGCCTGGCATCCGCTGGGATGGACGCCTGTGGCGTTCAGCGAGGTCGACAAGTTCCCGTCCGCCGTCCTCGCCCATCACTATCCCGATGTCCCGAATTGGGGCGACATGACCAAGTTCAAGGAATGGCCCGATGCAGATGTCGATGTTCTCGTCGGAGGCACCCCTTGCCAGTCCTTCAGCGTCGCAGGACTCCGAAAGGGCATGGACGATCCGCGTGGCAACCTGGCGCTTACCTATCTGGCGATTGCTGATCGATACAAGCCCACCTTCCTCTGCTGGGAAAACGTTCCCGGTGTCCTGTCATCGAACGGAGGACGGGACTTTGGTGCCATCCTCGGGGGCATGGTCGAACTCGGGTATGGCGTCGCCTACAGAGTGCTCGACGCACAGTTCTTTGGAGTTCCTCAGAGACGCCGTCGCGTCTTCGTTGTCGGACATCTTGGAGACTGGCGACGTGCCGCGGCGGTTCTTTTTGAGCAGCACAGCCTGCAAGGGCATCCTCCGCCGAGCCGCAAAGCGCGGCAAACTGCTCCCACCATCCCTTCACGCCGCACTGCAGGCGGTGGCCTCGGCACCGACTTCGACTGCGACGGAGGACTGATCCCCGATGTCGCGCCGACGATGGTGGCGAACGGCAACCGCACGGGTGGTGACCGGCCATACGGCACCGACGGCGACACGGTGACCTCGCTGATCCCGGTGATTATGTCTTCCGGCCAGGCGAACGCCGAGATTTTTATAGACGGCAGCGCGCCGACAATAACGTGTTTGCATGACCGGCCGTTCGTCGCGATGTCGGTCGACCTCCAGAACGTCGCGCTGGGCGGTGATATTGCGGGCACCCTGGACACGACGCGACCGGGCCGGGGTGGCGGGCAGGCGGTGATGGCGACCGCCTTCAAGGCCTCGCACTTCACGCGGGGCAAGGATGGCGCGCCCAGTGACGTCGTCCCGCCGCTGTCCGCCGACGCCGACAAGGGCGACCAGGACACGCTGATATTCGGCGATGTGGCCGATCCCGTGCTGGCCAACGTCGGCAAGACCTACACGCAGGAAGGCAGCGGCAATTTCAAACTCACCAACGTCGTGATGGCTCCGGTCGCCTTCTCCTCAAAGGACCACGGCGCCGACGCTGGCGAGATCGCGCCCACCCTGCGCTCGATGGGCCACGACGGCAGCCACGCGAACGGTGGCGGACAGGTAGCCATCGCCTTCCAGACCAATACGAACGGCGACGACGGCATGGAGGTTGATGGCATTTCGGTGACGCTGAAGAGCAAAGGAATGCCTGCGGTGGCGTTTTCGATCATGCCGATGAACAGCGGCAAGGATTACAAGGCCCGCGAGACCGATGTCGCGCAACCTCTAATGGCTGGCGGCCCGGTCGGCGGGAACCAGGGTGGCGACTTCGTGAAGTCGGCCATGCAGGTGCGCCGCCTCACCCCTCGCGAATGTGAGCGGCTGCAAGGCTTTCCCGACGACTACACGCTGATCCCGTGGCGCGGCGGCATGTCGCCCGATGGCCCGCGCTACAAAGCCTTGGGCAACTCGATGGCCGTACCCTGCATGCGTTGGCTGGGTGAACGCATCCAGATGGTTTCTGACCTGGAGGTAACGCCATGACCCGCCAAGGTGCTGAGATGGGGCAACAGTCTGACCTTCTGTCGTGGATCGATGCCCGGCGGAAAGCCGACGCCGGCATGAATCAGGCACTAGACCATGCGGATCGCGTCACAAGCGACTGGTCGGGCCAGGCATTTGAAGCACTGCTGGCATACTGCGAGGCGCACGATCAGTTCACTGCGGAAGAAGCACGGGCGGGGATGCACGCGCTGGGTCTGTGTTTGCCGCCCGATGGTCGAGCATGGGGTGGCGTGTTTAAGCGCGCGGCTAAGAGGGGCCGCATCCGCAAGGCCGGTTACGCGCCAAGGCGATGCGGGAACATGACGCCTACGATCATATGGGAAACGGCGTGAAGCGGCCCGAACAGATTCTGCACAAGGCGGTGGCGCACTTCCTGCGGCTGTCGCTGAAGCCTCCGGTGGTGTGGTCGACGTTCCCGGCCGGCGGTGGTGGCAAGGTGCGCGGCGCCCAACTCAAGGCCATGGGCCTCCGCAAGGGCATGCCGGATCTGCTGGTGATCGCGCCGGGGCCGGTCCTTGTCGGCATCGAGCTGAAGTCGAAGGCCGGCAAGCAGACG
>Ga0209400_1003127_pt1 | contig 12179 bp, 16 predicted proteins | sample M_130807_EF_Meta_FD_187313 | JGI IMG/M metagenome (GOLD analysis project Ga0209400, IMG submission 187313) | Freshwater microbial communities from Lake Montjoie, Canada to study carbon cycling - M_130807_EF_MetaG (SPAdes) (version 2) | ecosystem: Environmental > Aquatic > Freshwater > Lake... | reverse complement strand
TTCCACAGTGATCACTGACTCTTGTTGTAGTGCCTGAACTTGTGACTGTAAGTTGGTGACAACCAACAACAATTTGGTTATATCAGCATGTAGATCTTTGGCATCTCGCATGGGGCACATGAAGTCTCGGGCATTGCGACTTTCATGTGCTTTGATACTGTCGATGAATCGGTTTATGTGTAGACTCATTGCCGCTTCAAGAAAGATTTCAAGTTGGGTGGTTCCCAGCCCAGAGGCTTGAGTACCTTGCCGTCTTCACGCTTGCGAACCTTGCCTGTTTCCTTGTCGATCTTGGCAAAGTTGGTACGCATGACTTCTTTCCACGCACCTTCAGCATCAAAGCCCGCAGAGTGAATAGCACCAATGGTCACAACCAAGATGTCAATTAAAGCATCTAACGCTTCTACATCGTCATTGGCGGCCAATGCGGCTACAAGTTCTTTGTGTTCTTCTTCAATAAGATTGCAGTACATATCAAACAAAGAACCCATTGGCCCATCAACTGATTGGTCACAGGCTCGCATGAATTTTTCTTGATCACGGAAGGGGTTCATTACGTGCCTCGTCTTCGGTATAGAAAGGACCTTGGTATGCATAACGCTCCAAGGTAATCAGTTTAGGACTCTGTGCTACTGCCCAGGTCTTGCGTTGACGCACTTGATACCAACCGGCTGCAAACCAAGATTTTGATTTGCGTTTCTTGGTAAACAGTGGTAAGCCTTGTTGTACGTCCCACACAGGATTGTACACTCGACTGCCCGATGGATACCCTTGCACTTGATAACTGGCCGGTTCTTTATTGGGTTTGTTACCAATGGCTTCAAACTCAATATTGGCTCGTTGTTGAATCATATTGATAGTTTTAAAACTAGTGACCTTGTTGTCGATTTTGACAGCAAAGCCATCGTCGGTGGCTTCTATATTGCCGACCTTGCGATTGTCCTGTTTTAGTATCCAGAATTGATTATCAACTACCGGTTTGGCTACTATGTTCATTTAAGTGTCCTTTATAAGTTTCGTTGAGCCAGCGAGCATATTGTTCTGCTGACTCCGAAAGTTTGTTCAACTCGTATTTGCCACAAAATTTCATAAATCTAACTCCTACCTGCCCCACATCCTTGTGACTGATGTTTTCATGTATGGCCATATCTACCTTGTGTTTGATCTCAGCGGGTTGTGCAGTAAGATCAACCAAGGTGCAGTTACGCTCATAATCATCCAACACACGATGTTCTGTTCCGTTATGGTCTGACCAACGTTGTAACATTAGGTTGTTCCAAGAATATCCTTTTTTGTCTCGGTCGGCATAGGCCTCACGGAGACCAACTTTATTCTTTGTGCCTTTCTCACGTACTCCCGGATATGCACTAAAAACATTGTCGGAGGAGTCCCCACGCATACACTTCTCAAATAACAACCAGGCTGGATCTGGGATCGTTTTTGGCTGTTTAGTTTTTTTATCAATGACCTGTCGACCTTTAGCATCGAAGATTCCTTCCAAGGTATGAAGTTCGTCAGTTATACCATTGTACTGGCTGACATTGGGAGCAAGCAGTTGTATGAAATCTGTGTCCGAACTTATGATGTAGTGTTCATCTAGTGGATGCAATGCAATCCAGCGAGCAATCACATCATCTGCTTCGGCCTCTGGGTGACGTATCACGCTACAGTTTGTGTTGTCACTCAAGTATTTAGTCAGGCTATCAAACGTCTCCCAGAACAACTGATCTTCTTCTTTTTCAGTTTCTGTCAAGGCCGCACGGGCCACAGCACGATTTTTCTTGTAAGGCTCATAGTAGTCCTTACGCCACGAGCGTCCTTCCAGTGCGAAAACCACGTGATCTGCTTCAAATTTGCGATGCACCTTGTTGATACTGCTCATTACAATGTGCAGAGCATAGCCTACCTTTTCCCAAGGATCCGCGGCGCGGAAAGCCGAATGACGGGCACGAAAAAATGTGTTAGCAGTATCAATCAGCAAGTATCGCATGTTTAAACCAAGTTGTTGTGTTTGCAGTAGTTTAACACATGTTGTGCCCAAAAGCAATGGGCAGCCTCACCGAAATGCCAGGAATCTGGGCGCACCGTAGCAAAACCACCGTTTCTCAGTACACTATCATAGGTATTGGCCGGATCATAAGGTGCCATATAGTTCACACCCCAGTCGTGAGGATTTGCTACACCTGAGAAATCTGAATTACCATTAAAGAACACATGCCGAACATTATCGAGTCGAAGTTCACGATGAAACTGCCATATTTCACTGTGAGCGTGTTGTCTAACTTCGGACCAGTTTACATCGGATATGAACCGACGATACCGATCTTGTAGGTCAACGGGCACATCATCTATGCCACTGGCGTTCACTTGATACCATGTGTTGTTGTGTAGCCATTCTTGCCGTTCCCATGTTGACCATTGTATAACGATCAGAGTGTCTTCAAGACTGTCTTGTTGTTGTAGCCAGGTTCGTGTGGTACGCATGATCCGAGCGTTGCTAGAAGCACTTTCAGCGTCACAATGCAAAATGGCCCTAAGATGGTTGGCCAGTTCGCAACCCCAACTCACACGCTCGTTGTCTGGATGTGGTCTACGACCTAGTCCGTAATACAAGCCATCATCTTCAGCAAAGGCATAGGAGTTTACTGCTTCGGCAGCGGCAGTGTGACTATCGCCGTTGACATAGAGTATCACGAGACCTCTGTGCGTCCGCCACCGAGATCAGTTGATCGAACATAAATGCCTGACTTCTTTATGGCCTCTTCTTGTTCCCAAGTTTCCATAACCACATGACGGCAGACATTTTGGAACCAACGGTCTACTATCTCTGCATCTGTGTCTTCTTTTTTGAGTTGGTAACCTGCACGGATAAGATTGAATATGAACTTGTCGTTCCAGTCTAGTTCAAATGCGCCTTGGTGAAGATTCTCTGGATCAATATCCATGCTCAAGATTGCCACCCATGGCTCGCCGCGTTCAGTGGCCAGTTGCTTTCCAGTCTTGACAGGTTCCTTGGGTTTGGGTTCAGCCTTGACTTTTACTGGCTCTGGTTTCTTTTTAAATATGTCAAACATTCCCATTGATTTTACCCCAACTAATTCTTAACCAACATCTCTCAAAAACATAGTGTACCAAAGTTAGCACAATATGGATTATGACAGCATCATTTAATCCTGTCCAAACAGCAGTTATTAACAACGCCATTATTCTGTAAGTTAATGTTCTAACCACAGTGCGTTGTTTAGTTTCTTGCATCAGGTTCCCCATTCGTTCTTGAAGAGTGGCACTTGTAGTCGATCACTGTACCTCCAGCCTTTTCGCATTGCCATTTCTGCCACTGCACGATTGTTAAGGGTATACACCCGCTCAACACCACCAACAGGCATGACATACACAGGACCCGTAAACCCTGCTGTGCGATACTCCAACACTGCTTGTTCTGCATCTGTTAAATCCTGTTCTGTTGCTACCACCAGTTTCAAATATGTATAACCAACTTGTTCATACTCACATACCACATCTGGACATATGGCCTCTGACCACTTTTCACCCGAGCCAGGAAGTTTGGCACTGACTGAGAATGTAATTTCACGTTGTGCCCGCCACCTCTGGAGATATTCTTTAAACTCTGCCGATAACGGTTGAGTACCGTTGGTCTCAAATGTGATTTCTTTGAGACGATGCATACTGGCATGATCCAACAAGTCCGGATAAGCACGTTGCCAGCCAAGTAATGGTTCACCACCTGTAATGACCAAGTGCTCATCTTCCCAACGACGATGCGGCAGTATCTCCATGATACGATGTACAATGGCATCAGTTTCAAGCATGGGACTTAGATCTTTAAATCTTGGATCCCATGACGCATAACTATCACAACCAGTTGATACCAATGGTAGTTCATTGTAATCTTTGAATTCAATCATGCGTTCTGCAATAGCATCACGTTCTGCACTCATCTCACCACGTGGCATGCCAAAGCCGCCACAAGTAAAATTACATCCAAAAACACGCAAGAACACTGACGGCACACCCATGTATCTGCCCTCACCTTGCACACTATAAAACAGTTCTGCTACTTTAAGTTTACTCATAAATTAATTTTTCCAAATAGTACGATGTGGTTGCACTTCTTCAATGCTCAATGGTTGGTCTGCATAAAAATAACAATTGAAACTGATACGAGTAAACTCAGAACTGTTTCGTGAAACACCATGCGGTGTGTTTTTAGAAGTTAAAAAAACTACGCAACGATTAAACACAGGTTTTACGGTGGACTCTACTGTGCCCGAATCCCCATCTAATAGATGCAAGCATCCGCCGTCATTGTCGTTGTAGTTGTAGTTGGCATAGAAAATTGCATTCAGCACACGATATCGATTTAATTCTCCAGAGAAATTAAAATCTGCATGGTATCTTAAAAAACTATTTGGTGGTGAGATAGTGAGGCCTGCGTGATCAAATGTTGGATCTGCATATATAGGTGCTTGGTAATTGAATTTGTCTGCTAGTAACTTTGCCACATGATCAGATCCGAATACTTCAGCAATTTGTTTTTGCGGCTCACTAACAAAGATATCGCCAAACGTTTTCTTTGCACCATTAATATCATCCATGAGATATTTTTCTTTAGCACCATTGGCATCAACAATCTGTTGATAAAAAGTTTTAGGATCGTCAATGGGTAAAAAATCATCTATCGTCATGTGAGGGAACGGAGTATCGGTAATCTGAGCACTCTGAATTTTATCTTTTACGTAGTTAAACCAATTCATATTTTCTTTGCTTTGACCAACAAATGCCACCCTAGATATTCTTTTACAGCCTCACGCATTTCTTCAGACATGGCCGCAAACCAAGGTTCAAGTTCATAGATTCCTTGCCGGTACTTGGGTACATTATACATGAAACAATGCGCTTGTCTAATCCTTAGGACCTCAAATTTGCCGTTTAACAGATTGTATATGTCTTCATTTGAGTAGGCTTGTGCATATGGACAGCCGGCTTGTGCCTCAAATTGATCCAGACCTTTTCGGATCATGGCATACTTCCAGGAATTCTTTGCATACACCAACATTCTAAACTCACCTGAATCTGCCAGTACTGTGTGAATGTTGTCAAGGCAAGTGGACATGTCTGGATAGTGATGTAGCACACCACATGAGTACACAAGATCAAACTTGCCCAGGGCCGTCATAGATTTGGTATCTGCGGCATCCATATTATGGAACTCGCCCTCTAGACCAAACAAGTCAAATCGTTGACGACTCATGGCCACTGATTCTGCCGAAAGATCAATACCTACATATTCGGCACCGTGACGCACAAACTCCACAGCATCAGATCCAATGCCCGATCCAACTTCCAACACACGTTTACCACGCCATTGATGAAACCCGGCTAAGTCACGTAAGTGTGGCTCTACAAAGTATCTACGCTCGCTTATTTCATTCCAGTACTGTTCCGTTCCGGGTTCACTCAAACTATGCTTGACATTACAGGGCTGAGTGTTCCAGTAGTGTTTTATTCGGTCAATTAAATGATCATTGCTCACTTTTTGGATTTCCATTGTTTCAATCGTTTGTATGGATCTGCCAGATTCATTTTATCCCAAATATTTTCATTTTTTCCGGACAACGAATCTCTGTACCACGAAGTATCGCGGCCTATGCTCTCAAGATATTTTGCAATTTTTTCTGTCTCATCCATTCTACGATTTCTCCAATTGATGTGATTGAAGTCTCTAGGATCGTTGTTTGGCATATTCTCGAGCATGATGCGTTCTTTGAATGTGTTGTCTAGATTTTTGCCAGTAAGATCATAACGCTCGTGATTGATCATTACAGGAATATTTTTTACAATGTCTAACATATATGCCACTTGACTAGACCAAGCATCATTGATTTGGTGTGGGCTGAAATGTCCAGTGATCTCTACCCACTTTTTGGGCAAGATAGGAAATATAGCATACGGATGCCTGTGATTGGTTTCGGCACGGAGCAAATAAAACTCTTGAGCATTGTCTCGAATAATTTGATCCCAGTCTTGAGTTTCCATTACTGCATCGTCATTCCAGAAAAACAACCATGACCCACGACTGTGTTTTGTTAGTTCATTGAGATACTCATTCCCTCTCATGTATCCTAATCTTTTAAATTGCACGGCAGTATACTCTGCTCCAACTTCATCAAGATAAGGGGCTACGGTATCGGTGAAATATTTGATGTGTTCAACATCATCATCATCGAATCCTAACAATACTTCAATTCGAGTGGAGTCCTTGGCTTGGTCAAACAAGGTGCGTAAGCATTTTTCTAATGCTTTTGATCGCTCGCGAGTGGGTAATAAAATACTAATATCAATGGGATTATCAAGGGGTAATAAGTTCTCTTTTGTCATATTTTATGTTGGGCAAATTGTTTAAATTAGTTTTTGTTATTGTTGTTTTTCCAAAGTTTCTTTTTCTAGCAAAGTACATGTTTTCTAGAAAACGGTCCATACTCATGTCTTGATCCTCTGGGGTATCGAAGTTGTATGTACATGACTGTTTAACTGGTTCATCGTCTAGGATGTAACCAAGAAAATCATAATCAAAATCTTGCCGTAACGGTAAGGATTTAAGATCACGATAGTCAATCACATAGTTTCTTTGGAACCGCATCAACTGATCAAGTATGTGTATATCGATATTATAATGTAATTTTACAAACTTGTCAATGATATCAAACACATGATTTATTTTTTGTTGCTGTTGCATGTACAGGGTGGTTCGATGCACTAGGTTCCAGCCAAACACTTGAATGTTACCAATAGGAGGATGGTTAATAGATCCATGCCGAGTCCAGTTAGCAAAGTAGTCGCGTGTTTCGGCAAACTGTTCTCGGAACCAGTCGTCCTTTTGTATCCATTGATACAAGTCATCATAAAACTTGCTGTATTCAATACCATGTGCTTTGTCAAGATATCTAGCAATGTAGGTAGTTAATCCATTGATATGGAATGTTTGAATGAAACTGTTCCAGACCAGGGTATCCAACATTTCTTCCTTGGGAATGTCCTTGGTACTCACTACCACATCCACGCACTCGTTAAGGTCAGCATCGCCGTAACTGCCACTCATGTAATCATACACAGGTACAGAATCAATCTTCCACATGCGTTTTTGTAACAGATTCATTTCGGCATTTTCCAACAACTGTGCTTGAAGAATGTTGATACCAGTATGATTACCGGCCCGGAAGATTTTCCAGAATGCATCTTTCCATGACTGAACAGTTTCGCCAGGTAGGCCTAGAATTAATTCGGTATATACAGGAATGTTGTTACGATCGCACAAGGCAAAAATTTCATCAATCTTGTGCTGATCTAGATTTCTACGTTTGATGTTTTCTAACACGTCGTGATCCATACTCTGTACACTAACAGTAAGACCTTGACCAAAGTTTGGACTTTCTTCAATTAACTTCTTCACAATGTCCACAACTTCGTTCTTTTGATTTTTGGCCCAGGTCATAGAGAATGAAGCCAATTTGCCCCAACGTTTTTGCACTTCGATCAGTTTGTCCACAATCATGTTGTCACGTTCTACAAACATACCAAAGTTGGCGTCAGTGATTGTGACAAAGCCACAGTTGGCTCCGATCCAGTCCATTTCGTGGAATACCCGTGTGAGTTCAAACTTCTTAACCTTGTTATAGGTTAGACTGCCCCAGTCGCAAAAGGTACATTGATAAGGACAACCACGATTGGTTTCTAGTGTAGCATTCCAAATCACATCAGGATTGTCTTCAATCATCTGATCAAATATGCCTGTGAGATACGGACTGGGTATTTGATCCAAGTCATCAATTCTAGCACAGTCTCCGGTGTTGACCAAGCCTGCGGGCGTGTTGATCAACAAACCAGGTATGTGGGAAAAGTCAGTATCAAAGTCTTCCATGATACGTTTGAAAGTTATTTCGCCTTCCATCTTACTGACCAAGTCCATGAACGGTTCTTTTTCGAACAGTTCGGGATCTTCGATAGCCGGCTCAGGCCCACCAAATATGATCGTTACAGCAGGATTGATTTCTTTGATACGTCGGGCTAGTTTGTAATTGTATCTGTGATTCCATACATAGGTACTGAATGCCACAATGTCGTTCTTGGCCAATCGAGGTGCAAGTTCTTCGATATCTTCTCTGCGCCAGACTAACTGATCTATCTCCCAGGCCGCACGTATGTGCTCAAAACCCATGGCATAACTCAGTATTACGCCTGCTGAATAGGGCAGATAGTAAGCATTAAACTCTTTAGGGCCTTGTTGAAAGTTAGGCTGTACAAAACTTACAGTTCTTTTGGTCATACTTTATTTAATCTATCTACAGTCATACTAATAACTTGTTGATTAGGATCATTAATCCGCATTTTGACCCAAGGATCGCGGGTGCCTTCACAACACTCTGCAAAAAAACTCATGTCTTGATTCTTCACATCCTGAAGCCATTGTGCTAGTCCGGCTGCATCTTGCATTCTTAGTTGTACAACATCTGGATAATTAAAGTCTAACGGATTGTTCTTATCACCTTCTAACACAGTTCTTTGTTGGTAAGTTGCATCGTTGTTGGTACCAGTGAGATCATGTCGTTCGTGATCACAATAGATGGGCAAGCGTTCAAAGATGTCTAGGGCATAAGCAATACAACTGACCCAAGCATCATTGAGACTGTGTTGACTAATGTGTCCTAGTATTTCAAACCACTCTCGCGGGATTATAGGAAAGATTGAATAAGGGTGTTCGTTGTGTGTTATCACACTTAACAATTTAAACTCACCAGTTTTGGCACGTATATAGGTGTCCCAACCCTTTGTTTTCATTATGGCGTCATCGTTCCAGAAGAACATCCAAGTGCCTTTGCTGTGTTCAGCCAGGCCGTTTAGATAACGATGCAGATTGTGATAGCCCATGGGTTCAAATATCACAATCTTGTGCGAGATGTTGTGTTGTTCGATCCAGGGAATAATATGATGCAACAGATACTCAAGTCCAATGGCATCGTTGTTGTCCATGCCAAGTACTAGTTCTACTGTAGAAAAATCGGTGGCTAGATCATGTAGGCTGGCCAGACTACGCATAAGCATATCTGACCTACCACGTGTGGGCAACAGAATTGAAATATCTGTGCTCATATTTTCTAAATTAACCTTGTTCGGTATCTGCTACACGCTTTTTCAAGTAATTTAACAACATGCCGTATGCTGGTAAGAATATGATAAATCCAACCACAATCTTCAGGATACTTTGGCTTAATGCAATCTCGGGCCAGTGTGCGGACATGTACTCATCTGCACTGCCTGAAAAAGCAATACTAAAGAATACATAACTATCAATGAAGTTGGCAACAACCATGCTGAGTGCAGGAGCCGCCCACCATTGTTGCGTGAACTTTTCACGAACATATTGGAATACATATACGTCAAGCAAACAACCAATTAGGTATGCTGTGGCAGAACCAAAACCGATACGTAGTGCAACTGATTGTGGTGCACCTTCTAACAGCACAACAGCAATACTACCAATGATGGCCAGTGGATATGCGGCCGCAATGGTTGCTCGGGCAATACCTTTACCAATCAAACGCACAGTCAAGTCAGTGGCTAAAATAACCAATGGATATACAAATGCCGCCCAGGTCAGTTTCACGCCCAAGATTTCAACAGGAATTGAAACCAATGCGTTTGAGATAACGATCACAAAGATATGCAAGGCAACCAATTTTGCCATCATTATCTTATCCACGTCCTTAAAAATATTAAACATTCTATTCTCCTTAGTTTTAGTTTATTATGCGAATAGGTCTTCATTCCATTCGCGATGGCCCTCTCGGCAAGCCATGTTACTCTGTGTTTCACGCACTTCTACACGATAGCACCAGAGTCGCTCTGCTTCACCCTGGCCCCAAAAGTCAGGAATGTAAACACCGTTAACATACTTGTACAGTTGGTCAGCAAGACCTTCGCATCCAAGTCGAGGTAATATAGTTAGTTTGGCGATGTTGCGACGTTGCATTTCTTTGTAGAAGTCGAGTTCAGGATCGTCTTCAGAAACCAACAGCGTGTGATCGAATTGTTCTTCAAGAACATGTTTGAGTTCTTTAAGACCACCGTAGTCAGCGGCCCAGTTACGCACATCAAGATTATCTGTGCCGAAATAGAACTTCATTGAGAATGAATAACCATGTATGAGATTGCAATGGCTGTCTGCTCGCCACTGTCTGTAGGCACATGGAAATGCGTCGTGATACTCTTTGGTACTGGTGTACTTGTACTGGCGAGGAACTGGTATTTGTATATGATTCATGCTGTTTCTCCTATGTTAAATTATAGCATAGACAGCAGAGTTTGTAAAGCGGGAATGATGTCCGAGACCGCTGTAAGTAATATTTATACAGGCTGTTTGTAGCCACCAGTTTTGTAGTTCTGTTGTGCAGGAATGACTCCACGCACACCGCCCACAGGATCCTCACAGTCACCTGCTCTACGAAGAATCAAATGCACATGCGGATACATTACTGTTTGTCCTGCGGCAGCCCCCTGATTGATGCCAATGTTGTAAGCATCGCACTGGCCAAGACGCACAAGAGAATCACCCACTGTTTGGGCACTATAGAATGCATCCTTGATAACTTCGGGTGTGTTAAAGTTAGGAACAAACAACAAATGACCCGGAGTTACCGGAAAGCGATCGCGGAATACTGTAACATGAAAGTCTGACAGATCGTCTACTCTCAAGTCCCAAGGTGCCGCTCCGGCGGCATGTGCTGATTCTAATGTTTCGTGTTTCATATAGTGGTCAAATAGTATTGTGAATAAGGATAATGTTCTTGTAACCATTCCAACAGACCCGGTTCCACAGGCAGTTGTATATTACCGGTGCGATCAGATATTATTATCATCTTGGTGCAAACTCTTGTTGCAGTTTAATGTTGTCAAAGAACTCTTTCTTCACGCTTGGGTCGGTCTTGAATGCACCATGAAGTACTGTGGTTTGGGTGAGACTACTGTGTGCCATAATACCGCGATTCTCACAACATCCATGGGTAGCCTGTATATAGACCGCAACATCGGATGACCCAGTGGCAACTCCAATTTCTCGAGCAATATCCATGCATAGTTCTTCTTGTAAGGTTCCTCTCCGAGCACACCATTGAGCAATACGTGTGTACTTGGACAGACCAATAAGTTTTGGTCCAGCAATAATTCCAATGTAAGCCACACCCGACACAGGTTGATGATGATGCGAGCACATGCTTTTGAGTTCTGAACGAACGACCAACATGCCTTCGTACGCACCGTCTGTATCATTTGGGAAAGCCGTCGCGTTTGGTGAGGGGTCATAGCGTCCTGCCATTATTTCGTTAAAGTACATCTTGGCCAAGCGTCTTGCTGTGCCTTTTGAGTTGGGATCATTCTCGCGATCAATGAGTAATCGATCAAGCACAGTTTCAAATGCTAGTGTGGCTTCATTGATTAGTTGCTCTTTTGTTTGTTCATCCACATAATCACTAATGTTGTCGCCGGCCCAAAAGCGTTTGTTATCGCCTTTCATTCGAAAGCGGATGACATCTGCTAGATACGCTTCTTCATGGCCCTTATCGTCAATGTTGTTTACTGATACTGATTCTGTCATCTTAGTCCTTGATAGTGATAGTTCTTAAATCTTGATAGTCAACATGCCTTGATGGTGGACAAAATTCTTTAAGACCTTCCAGCAATGCCAAACCTTGTTGGGCTTCTTCTGGTGTAGGCTTATAATGATATCCGACTCGAAATTCGTGTTGTGCAATCCAGGGTGTGATATTTAGGTCACGACCATCATAACGCATACGAATTATCGCATCATATGCTGTGCGGTCATCTAGTATTATAGCACCACCACGACCTATATGTAAAGGCTTATCATGTCCAAAACTTAAACATTGCATGGTTCCGGCACGATACATATTGCGTTCTAACCGCCTTGCACTATCCCAAATTCGTGTGTTTAGGAAAGGATACTCACCAACCCAACGTTGCCACTCATGATCTAAGTATTCATATTTGATACTCAATTTGTGCATGGTCATGGGAATACTCAAATAGGTGTAAGGAGTAAACTTACATTCGGTCACTTGATCGTACCGCAAGCATAACTCGATTGC
>Ga0209400_1003125_pt1 | contig 12182 bp, 6 predicted proteins | sample M_130807_EF_Meta_FD_187313 | JGI IMG/M metagenome (GOLD analysis project Ga0209400, IMG submission 187313) | Freshwater microbial communities from Lake Montjoie, Canada to study carbon cycling - M_130807_EF_MetaG (SPAdes) (version 2) | ecosystem: Environmental > Aquatic > Freshwater > Lake... | reverse complement strand
GGTGTTGTATGCTGTATAGGTCACTGTAAATGTGCCGCCCAATACATTGCTGAATGTATGTACTGCATTGGCTGTGGTTACATTGGCTGTGCCATCACCAAATTGCCACAAATAAGCATTGGGGTTACCAACGTAACGTCCGGTTAATGATACACTTAATGGACTTGGCCCCGAACTCACATTGGCAGTAATATAGGCGTTGCCCACATAGGTACTGTTGGCTATGTTCAATGCCACTTGATTTAGGTCATCTAATCCGTCTGTAACATAAGTTGCTGTGGTCCAACCTGGATAGGCCACGTTTTGTACAAGATTACCATCTGTTGGTGTGCCTAATTGGATTGTGTTACCTAGACCACCTGCGGCAATAACTCCAGTAAGGGCTGAACCATTACCAAGGAAATAATTACCGGAAACATTACCAGTTGCCGAAACTATTCCGGCTGTAAGTAGGTTGCTACCAGTTATGTTTGCTGTTGCCGAAACAACTCCACCAGTTAGGACATTGCCGCCAGTTACATTACCGGTTAAACTGATACTTGTACCGGTTGCCGCACCAATGTTTGGTGTTGTGAGATTGGCACCGGCTTTGACAATAATATTGCCCGACCCATCAAACGCTGTGGTATTGTTGTCCACCAAGGCGTTGAATTGCGACCCCACAAGACTTAGACCAGCACTGTTGTTAGCAGTGTAACTGCCGGCACTGGAGAATTGTGTCCAAACAATAGCAGTTGTGCCAATTACCACCGGCGCATTGGTAGTACATACATATCCAGAATCGGCATTGACTGTGCCCAACTCAACAAAAACAAATGCGCCGGGCACTTCAGCAGATTGGTTCATGTCTGTGGCACGAGTCAACACATATGAGGATCCTGCGCTGTTGGTGGTAACTGTGTAGATACCGTTGTATGGTTGGTTGGTACTGGTTTCATTCTTGATCAGTACTCGATCACCGACTGTGGGTGCTGTTCCGTCAATGGTCAGCAGGCCTGTGGCGGATGCAGTTATGGTTGCGCCAACTCCAGCGGTGCCGTTGTTGTAGGTATAAGCAGGCAGTGTGGTGGCTGTGGCCAAAGAAACGGATGCTTTGGGATCAAGTCCTTGCGCCACATTGTCAACATAGGCTTTGGTTGCGGCATCTTGATCTTGAACAGGATCTGCTAGTCCAGTAATGTTTTTGCTGTTGGCGGTAATATTACCAGTGGGTGCTAAATTCAATGCACCAGTACTGGTAATTGTTATGGCATTTCCAACAATATTGTTTGTGTTGACATTACCGCCAGTGATATTGCCAGTTGCAGATATCAATCCAGTGGTTAATAAGTTTCCACCAATTACGTTGGCAGTAGAAGAAACTATACCACTTGTTAAAACATTACCGGCTGTGATATTGCCAGTGACTGTTGCCAGGCCACCTGTAATTAAGTTAGCACCAGTGATATTGGCCGCTGATGTAATTGTTGATGTAGCACTAATCAGACCAGCAGTCAATAAATTGCCGCCAGTTATATTGCCAATTGCAGAAACTGTGGTTCCAGCGGCAAGAGCATTAGAGGCAGTTATATTACTGCCTGCTAAATCTCCTGTGCCTACAGTAATTCCTATAGCGTTAGAACTAATAATCTGTGAGCCTAAGTAGATACTGTTTCCGCTTAGGTATAAATCTTTGAAAGCGTGTGTGGGGTTACCAATGTTGTAAGTGACGTTGGCACTGGGTATCAAGTTACCAGTGATATTGCCAGTTATGCCAAAGTCTTTGGTTGATACTAGGCCAGCAGTATTGATGTTGCCGCCAGTTACGTTGCCAGTTGCTGTGATCAAACCAACAGCGGATATATTGCCACCAACAACGTTGGCAGTAGCACTAAAGGTAGTGGCTGAAATTACGTTAGCACCACTAATGTTGCCGCCCGATCCAGATGTTGATATGTTGCCAGCAGTTAAATTACCTGTGGCACTTATCAACCCTCCAGTTAAAACATTACCACCTGTGACGCTACCAGTCACATCCAAATTGGCCAAGGTACCCACTTGAGTCAGGCTTGAGAACAATACATTTGAACTGAGGGTGTTGCCAACTAACGCATTGGCATTCACACTAGAAGCCGCAACACCCGTCAACTGACTACCATTGCCAATAAAGTAGTTGCCAACAATATTGCCTGTGGCTGATATTTGTCCTGCTGTAACAATGTTGCCACCGGTGATATTAGCAGTGGCACTGACTATTCCACTTGTTAATAGGTTGCCACCTGTGATATTGCCAGTGACTGTGGCCAGGCCACTTGTGATCAAATTAGCACCAGTTATGTTGGCTGCTGATGTTATGGTTGATGTGGCACTAATCAGGCCACCTGTAAGGACATTACCACCAGTTACATTACCTGTTGCTGATACTAGTCCGGCAGTTGTTACATTTCCGCCTGTTACATTTCCACTTGCACTGACAACCGATCCCAAAAGACTTGATCCAGTCACTGTACCAGTTGAACTAATCAAGCCACTTGTCAGGACATTTCCACCAGTGACGTTGCCACTTGCACTCAATACGCCAGTGATGTATTCTCCAGTTGTGGCAAACACAGCAACATTTGCTGTTCCGCCAACTCCAACAGTGATGTTGCCACCAGAACTCACAACAGTTACATTACTTGTGCCATTGTTGATGTTGGCCACACTGGTGATAACACCAGTTAGCAGAGCACCATTACCAAGAATATAATTACCAGAGACGTTGCCTACAGCACTTATCAAACCGCCAGTTAAGACGTTACCACCTGTGATGTTTGAAGTCGTTGTTACTGGACCAGTTAAACTTACCAAATTACCAGAATACGTTGGCAAGTAATTGGCCACATCAGCATTGCTGTATCCTGCAGGCAATCCAGTTATGAAAGCACCGTTACCCAGTAAATAGTTGCCGGTGATGTTGCCTGTTGCTGATACTAAACCTGCAACCGAGACTCCCGTGGGATCAAATACTGCAACATTGCTGACTCCAGTTACACCAACTGTGACGTTACCATTGGCACCCACATTGACATTACTATTACCATTGACAATGGCAGTACCGGCTGCTACTGTAATACCTGTTAGAAATGCACCGTTACCAATAAAGTAATTGCCTGTGATGTTGCCAGTAGTTCTAATGTTTCCTACGGCACTGATCAATCCACCTGTGAGTAGATTACCAGTTTGAGTATTACCAGTTACACTTAGGTTTGCCAGTACGCCAACGTCGGTTGCTGTGATTCCAGTCAGTTGACGACCGTTACCAATAAAATAATTACCAGTGATATTACCGGTTGCACTTACTCGTCCAGCAGTTAATAAATTACCACCGGTGGTGTTGCCAGTGACAGTGACCGAAGTCAGTGTACCAACCGAAGTAATATTGGGTTGTGCGGCAGTGGTTACTGTGCCAGCAGTGGTTGCTGATCCAGAAGTGACAGCATAAGTGGCATTGGCCACTGTGCCGGTGACATTAGCACCTGCCACTGTGTTTGCGGTGTTGGCATAGGTGGCTGTGGTAGCACTACCAGCAGTGGTGGCATAAGTGGCATTGGCCACGGTACCTGAGACATTGGCACCGGGTATATTGGTTAAACCAGCACCTGATCCAATGAATCTACTGTCAGTTGTTACATTACCAACTACAGATAGATATAATAAATCATCTACAATTTTTAAACTTGAATATAGTACATTTGAACTCAGTACGTCACCAACCAAAGCATTGGCATTGACATTTGTAGCCGATACTCCGGTGAGTAATGCGCCGTTACCAACAAAATAATTGCCAGTAATATTTCCAACGGCACTGATTTTACCACTGGTCAGTACGTTTCCTACAGTGGCATTGCCCGATACCGAAACTGATGTTAATATGCCAACACTGGTGATATTTGGCTGTGCGGCAGTGGTTACTGTGCCAGCAGTGGTAGCAGTTGTTGCTGTGGTGGCCGATCCTGCGCTGACGGCATAAGTGGCATTGGCCACGGTACCAGAGACATTGGCGCCTGCCACGGCATTTGCTGTGTTAGCATAAGTGGCTGTGGTGGCTGTGTTAGCAGTAGTGGCGCTGCCTGCACTGACAGCATAAGTAGCATTGGCCACGGTACCTGAGACATTGGCACCTGCAACCGAATATGCAGTACCAGCGGTGGTAGCATAAGTGGCATTGGCCACGATACCTGAGACATTGGCGCCGGGTATAGCAGTTAATCCAGCACCAGATCCAATAAATCTACCAGTTGTGGTAATATTGCCGTTGGCATTTAAATAAAGTAAATTACCAACAACTTGTAAACTTGAATACAGCACATTGGAACTAAGCGTGGTTCCAATCAAGGCATTGGCATTTACACCAGATGTTGATATGCCAGTGAGTAATGCACCATTACCAATGAAGTAATTGCCAGCAATATTACCAGTTGCAGTTAACGATGTTAGTGTGCCAACTGAAGTAATATTTGGTTGTGCATTGGTGTAGACTGTGCCTGCTACCAAAGCATTGGCAACTTGTCCTGTGATGTTGGCAGCCGGTATGTTGGTTAGTCCAGCACCTGATCCAATAAATCTACCTTGAGTCGTAACATTACCAACCACATCCAAATACAACAAATCATCTACAACTTTTAGACTTGAGTATAATACGTTGGAACTAAGAGTTGTTCCAGTCAATGCCGCAGCCGCAATGTTTGTTGCAGTTATGCCTGTTAAAAAAGCCCCATTACCAATAAAATAATTACCAGCAACATTGGCACCAGTGGTTATGTTTCCAACAGCAGAAATGTATCCTGAACTGATTAAATTATTGCCGGTGATGTTGCCGCCGGTGATGTTGCCGGTAACTCCCAAGAAGCCGCTGGTTATAATGTTACCGGCTATGACGTTGGCGGTGGTTCTAACTGGTCCAGTTAGGCTGACCAGATTGCCTGTGTAAGTGGGAAGAAAAGCAGCTACGTTGGAATCATTATAACTGGTGTTGGCCACAATACCTGTGATTAATGCCCCGTTACCCACAAGGTAATCACCATAAATGTATTGGAATGTTCTATCAGGGGCGCCAAGATCGTAAACGCCCGATGTGCCAGGCACAATAGTGCTATTAGCCTGTATATTACCAATACCATTGCCGGCCAGAGTTAGCCCTAGATTGGTAACTGTGGTGGTGATTATGTTGCCAGAGATTTTTACCTGACTACCAACTGGGCCGGCGGCCCAAATTTCTGTAAAATTGTCGTTTACTGCGGTAAAGGCATTGCGTAAGGGCTCACCTGTGCCATCATTGGCTGCCGCCCCTACATCTATTATCTGTTGTGTCATAGGTAAACCATATCCTCTGGGGTATTTACCTAAACAGCAGGATCTAGTTTTTGGCTAAACTTCTTTAGATACAAGGCAATGTTGAAAATCTGCCATTTGTATGTGTGCTAGATTGGCCACCCCTAACAATTCACGTACCTCTGCAGTGGTATCTCCCACTACTCTAAAGAAACTAGTCTTTGGGTAGTCTTTCATTATGGTCTGTAACTGCCTAACCCAATTTCCTGTAAAAGTAGGATTGGCCGAACTTTTTTTATAAAATTCTGTGTCGGCATAGCAGTTGTTGAATCTGCCAGTGCGTGTGGGACCTAGGTCAAATCCTATTAGATATATAGCCGTTGCCCCATCAATTGCGGCTTGTGATACCGCTACAGGTCCAGAACTGTAGCCAAAGTATTTTTGTGCTATGCGTTTTGCGCCCGAATCTGTCAAGGGTTTGCGTGTGTAGTGAACTTGCGTTTGACTGTAACCTTCTTGTTGTATTCTCTCGCTGATGGGAGTATCAGTACTAATCAATACATCAGGCACAAACTCACGATAGATAGCGTTGCATCCATAGGTGGTTCCTAATGTCTTTAGTTGGTTTAAATCTAATGCTTGACGGCTTACACCGTTACCCAATACAAATGCTGCGGCCATAAAAATCCTCCCAGTATGTATCTAGGAGGATTGTTGGGGGTTACAAATTAACTTGTAACGCTGGCAATTTGTGCCAATTGTAATGTGCCGTTTTGTGCTTGAGCACTAGAAATAACTTCTGCACCAGACCATGTGACGTTACCTTCATCAGTAAAGAAGTTGGTTGGATAGAAGTTTTCATTGGATTGAACGTTTGTACCAAGGTTACTGTTACTATAGTTCTGGTATGTCATGCCGTTCCAGTCACGAACCCACTTGTTGGTAATGTAACTGGCATACACAGCACTTGAGTCACCCACTGAATAAGCAATGCTCATATAACCAGATGCTGGTGTGGCTGTGTTTGATAACACACATTGTCCAACTGGGTATGCTGTACCTGTGCCCGAACCGATGGCTCTAACTGTAAAGACATCACCAACTGCGGCGCCGTTTGGTGCACCACATGCTTGCCAATTTGTTGTTCCAAGAGCGGCAATTTGATATGCTTGACCAACTATCATGTCTTCGTCGTTTGTAATTGCATAGGTATATGCAACCAGGAACTTGTGCGAACCTTTTTGGCGTATGATACGACCTGTGTACTGACTAGCAAGATCATATGTAGCAGTACCGTCAGCTAATGTGATGTTAACCAAACAGGCAATTTCTGGATTGGTTGCACTTGCAGTACTAGTGGTAGGTGAACCACCAACCACACCTAGATATTGTGTGCTGTCCAATGTTTGAACTGGTGTGTTATAAACTGGATCTGTTAATGATCCAAAGTTGGGATAACCAGCGTCTGTCAAGACGTTTTGATTGTACGAAGTAACTACTGGATTACTTCCAGAAACAGTGGTGCCGGCACCAATATTTGTTTTTTGTATTTTAAGAGCTCTTCCCATTTGATTTCTCCTTATAGAAGCCCAATGCGGGTTCTAGCCGCTACGCGGTGGGGTTAATCGCCGCATAAAACACCGTATTGTGTTGACAAGTATTTAGCGAAAATGTAAAATAGGGTACCGCCACAGCGTAAATATCCCTATGAATCAACAACAAGTAGACTTAATCGAACAAGGCAATCAGTATCGTGCTGACCATGAACCTGAAAAATCACTCCGGTGTTATGCGCAGGTCCTAGTGGAAGATCCAGACAATGCTCCGGCATTTTGCAACTACGGCAATGTCATGCGTGAACTTGGTCACCCAAAACGTGCTATACCGTTTTTACAACATTCTATTTTGTTAGATCCCACTAACATCACTGCACAATTTAATCTAGCAGTGGCCTACCTGTTGTCTGGAGATTACCAACGTGGCTGGACTCAATATGAAACTCGTTGGCAGTTTGAACATCTTGCTGGAACAGAACCCAAGTTTACACAACCTCGCTGGCGCGGGGAAGATATCCGGGACAAAACTATCCTAGTAGTGGGCGAGCAAGGACACGGAGACTGTATTCAGTTTTCAAGATTTATTTTTAATCTACATGCCATGGGTGCTCAAGTCAAACTACAGGTCACAGACGGATTGATTCCGTTGTTGAGTCAAAGTAATATTATCAAACACACCGGAAGATACAACGAGGACATGGGCGACTTTGATTACTGGGTTCCTATCATGAGCATTCCTACTGTACTAGGAATTACTTTGGATAATTTACCAAGAGTACAAAGTTATCTTACTGCTACACCGGCATTGATGAAAGGGTGGCAGGATAGACTAGGACCGAAAAAACGTATGCGTGTAGGCGTAAGTTGGAGTGGCCGCAAAGATTCTTGGATACATCAATACAAGAGTGTGCCGTTTCCTGTGATACTTGAGATGATTCGCTCAAATCCACAATACGAATGGATCAATTTACAAGTCGATGCTAGTCCTGAGGAAGAAGCCGAATTAACCAAAGCAGGAGTTACTGCGTATCCCAACAGCATCTCTAGTTTTGCAGATACTGCGGCTTTGCTCATGCACATGGATGTTGTGATTTCTGTAGACACTGCCATCAGTCATCTTGCTGGTGCCTTGGGTAAACCCACCTGGGTCATGTTGAATCAATACGGCCAAGACTGGCGCTGGTTGTTGAATCGTGATGATTCGCCTTGGTATCCAACAGCAAGATTGTTCAGACAACCCACACGTGGTGACTGGACTAGTGTCACTCAAAAGATCAGTAAATTTCTAAGTTGGTTCAAGGTTTAATTGTTGAGTCAACAAATTAAGAAATTCTAGGCTATGAAAACGTTCTTTGTTTTTAATCAGTCTAGAATGCATTTGTTGATGCATGTTTAATATATCTTGTTCAGCGGAAGAACTAGCAAGCAATTGATCCAGGAACAACACAATCTTTTGCATCTTGAGTTTGTGATCGGTTTCACTGTCCCATCTACGCCACGGAATGTAATCTTCAAACATATCCAATCCCATGTCATGCAAGAACTGATTTGCGCCTATTGGACCGACTATGACGGGAATTTGATAGGCCATAAACGGTTTGCATGATTTCTCAGTAAGAATAACGCCTTCAGTCAAACTGGTTTCTGTCACTAGATTTATTGCATGAGTTTGATAATCAGGTGACGCCACACTACTTGCTCCATCCATCCACATGATAGGAATTGATTCTTTATCAACTGTTGATTCAGACTTGCACTTGATGGGCAACAAATGTTCTAGAGATTTAATTTTTTCTCTTTCTTGCCTGTTTAAAAACTGTTGTATTACAACTGCTTCAAGTCTGTCTTCGATTTGATTTAAAAAACTGTAGGTAATTTTATCAAACCAAGATTGTTCTGCCATCAAAGAGAAAAAATATAACCTATGCCAAGTCAAGTTACGATTAAGGCACATGAGTCCTTTGTTTTTTGTTAGTTGTGCATTGTATGTTGTTTTATATTGTCGGCTAACTGAATCTTTAAAATGTTCATCAACTTGCTGACTGCCAATAGTCCATAAAAATGCAGGGAAAAATATAACATGTGTATTAGGATTATAGTAGTAAGTATAGTCACTAGTGACATAATATGTTTTGCAAATTTGATTTAGAGCAGTGATGCATTGTTGTCTAGTTGGCTGCTCAGTATTATACGTTTTATCTATAATTTCTGGATTCATTGTTGCATCAATCAATATCTTTTGAATATTATTTTGTTTTACTATTGTTTCAATTGTGATTAGGTGTTGTTTCCAAACATTATGGTCTACTGTGACATCATCTTGTTCCAAGAATAACACATTTCCTGGCACAAATTTTTTTATAATTTCTAGTATTCCTGTTGGCCAGGGAGAATAGTTGTTTAATCTTTGTATCATGAGATGCTGTCAATAGCAAGAGGAAATGTTTTGCGCCAGTTTAAATTTCTTTTTTTATCAAGATCATCTAGATATTTTTGCCTGAGTATGTTACCTGCCTGATTGTAACTTATATGAGTTGATTTACCTTGTTTGTTATGTGGTATAGTTTGATTGACCCAATCAACTATTTCATCTTGGTAGTATTGACTCAACTGAGAAATTGTAACATTTAAGCCAAACTCTACATTGTCTGGTGCATTTTCAAACAACCACAAAACATTTTGAACCACTTGATCCCATTGAGCTGGCCAACGTAGATATTCAAATCTTTCACCTATCCCGTCTAAACTAAACACATATTTTATATTTTTAATTTGGCTAGACTTATCTAAAAAACTTTGCTTGGGCAACACTGTACCATTAAAATGCACACTTACCCACTGATCAGCATTTAAGTTTTGTAGCAGAGTTTCGGTGCTGAGGTTCAACATAGGTTCACCGCCACCTAATACTATTCCATTCAGTTGTCTTACTCGGTCAATGATGGTTTGGTCAAGTTTTCTAGGATTTCCTGGCGTTACTGGCAAACCAAGTTCACGTTGCCATCGTGTACTGGCGCTTGGCCCACATGTTACACAAGCAAGATTACAAACAGATCCAGGATTAAATGAGGCCGCACCTGGATTAGTTTCAGATTCGTCTATTTCCATGCCAATATTTAGCCAACAAAAAACCTGCCGAAGCAGGTTTCTTGCCTTCCCATCTCGGGGTAGTTTCTCTGATTAGGAGAATGAAAGGTTAGACACAGCGATCTCGCCAACATAGTCACCAGCATTGCCGAAGCTTGATGCAGTGTTTGTCAACTCGATATAACCATAACGTGTCATGAATGACACGACTGGTTCAAATGTGCTTGGATCCAACACAACGCCTGAACTCATCAAAGGAATGTATGGGCAGTAGAATGCTGGAGCGTCTGCTTCTGAAGAACCTTTGTAACCGACCAACACTGGTGTTGTGTCGCTTGCATAAGAGTCAACGAACACACGCATAGCGCCGTTCAATGTACCAACAAACTTGGTGTTTGTAGGTGCTTCGAATGTGCCTTCTGTAGTGCGAGCAAAAGCAGAAGTAGTTGCAGATTGCAACACTGTCAATGCAGCCGAACTAACAACAGCCCAGTTACCTGCGCCACGACGTGTACGTTGGGCGATCAAGTTTGCTGTACGATTGATCAGAACTGCCAAAGCGGCGTGTTCGTCACCAACGAATGTAGCAGTACCTGAAACGGTTGCTTGGTTGTATGTGAACTCAGTTGCTGCCAATGAACGCAGACTCAAAAGAATCTCTTGGTCGATTTCAGCAGTAATCTCTTGAGCCAAAGCAGCCATAATTTCTGCTTCAACGTCGATACCGTGCATGGCTTGTGCATCTTGTGCAGATTCAAAAGTCCAACGTGCTTGCAACTTACGTGTACGAGCTTCAACGGCTTGTTTCAAGATTTGCACAGAAATTTGCTTACCGCCAGTACCTTCCATGGTCGCTGTATTGTTACCAGTATAGTTGGTAGCAGTACTAGTTGCCTGTGGAACTGTTGAATATGCTTGTGCAATCGTGAATGGTGACAATGCTTCTTGACCAGCTGACACGCTTGTGGCGGCTGCTGATGTATCAGTCAATGACTGTGCGTAACGAACACGCAGAGTGTGAATTTGACCAACTGGGCCTGTCATTGGCTGAACGCCAACCAATTCGTTAGCGATAACGGTTGGCATAACACGACGGATAACTGGCAGAATCACACGGTTAAGTGTAGCGATGTTGCCAGATGCTGTGGAACCAGCTGTTGCGTTCTCTTTCAAATACTTGCGTGTATTCTCAAGGATAACGCCCATGCTGTTGCGCTTTGAGCCGTTAAGACCTTCGAGCAATGCTTCTTTGGTCTCGCCCCAGCGGCTTTCTAATAGTTCTTGTGACATTTAAGTCTCCTTATTTAATTATAACCCTGCCAGGCGCTTTAAGTCGATCACATTACTACGATCTTCCTGCTGACCACTTGGAACAGATTTATCCCCAGTTGCTACTGAAACGTTTTCTGTAATCACTTTAGTGGCTTTTACAGAGCGGTCTTCCAATACTGCTGGCAGATACTTTTCGAATGCGTTTTTCAAACGGGTTGTCTGTACGCTTTCAAGCAAATTACGCATAACATCTTGCTTCTCTTTGTTAAGAGGTGCAAGCAACATTTCCATGGTGCTTTCGCGCTCATTGGATTCTTTGATTATACGTATTTCACGTTCTTTTGACTCTACAACGACTTTGGCTCGTTGTGCGAGTTTGATGGCTTCCGCCAATTGCTTGTCCTTCTTGGACAATGCACTATACAACTTGCGAACTTCTGCTTTCTCATTTAGGTGAGTAGCACCGAATTCACTTGCGTATGCTTCAAAGATACGACGACCAAAGTTGTTCTCGCGAGCAATTTTGATGTCTTCTTGCAATTGTGAAAGTTCTGTCTTTAGATGACGGCTAACAGCCTGACTCATTTTCTCTGCACTTTCTTTTACGAAACGTACTTTGAGAGTTTCAAGTTTTGCGCGGGCTTCACGTACCAAGCGGACTTTTGTTTCCACCACGTCACGTTTGTCTGCGGCAAACTCTTGAATTTCACGAGCCAATGCATGCACCATGAAGTTTTCTAGTTTTGCTAGTCCTTCTGTGTGCATCTTACGGTCTTTGCGCAATTCGCCAATTTCTTCTGCAAGTTTTGTCACCAAGAAGCCGTTAAACTTCTGTGCTGACTCTTTGATCTTGTGTTGGAACTTGACGCGGTCTTCAGCGATTGCTTGCTTTTCAGCAGCCACCGCTTGAATTTCTGCGGCCAGACCTTCTGTTACCATTTTATCCAAAGCCTCTACCATCACTGTCTTGTCATG
>Ga0209400_1003122_pt1 | contig 12195 bp, 9 predicted proteins | sample M_130807_EF_Meta_FD_187313 | JGI IMG/M metagenome (GOLD analysis project Ga0209400, IMG submission 187313) | Freshwater microbial communities from Lake Montjoie, Canada to study carbon cycling - M_130807_EF_MetaG (SPAdes) (version 2) | ecosystem: Environmental > Aquatic > Freshwater > Lake... | reverse complement strand
TGAATTTAAACGAAACCGCGAACGCTATGAGTTTCTCAAATGGGGTCAACAAGCCTTCGAAACTTTCGGAGTGGTCCCCCCAGGAATCGGCATCGTCCACCAAGTTAACTTGGAGTACCTCGCTCGCGGCGTCTTCACCAAGAAACAGCCCGATGGCTCTCTTCTCGCATACCCCGACTCCCTTGTCGGCACCGACTCTCACACCACCATGATCAATGGCCTCGGAATCGTCGGTTGGGGCGTTGGCGGAATCGAAGCCGAAGCCGGAATGCTCGGCCAACCTCTGACCTTCCTCACCCCCGAAGTCGTCGGCTTCTACCTGACAGGAGAGCTTCCACCCGCGGCCACCGCCACCGACCTTGCTCTCACCGTCACCCAAATTCTGCGGCAACATAAAGTCGTCGGTAAATTTGTCGAATTTTACGGACCCGGCGCCGCCAAGCTCACCCTGCCTGACCGCGCCACCATTGCCAATATGGCCCCCGAATACGGCGCCACCATGGGCTACTTCCCTGTGGACGAGGAAACTCTCGCTTACCTACGCGGAACGGGTCGGCCCGCAGAGCTTGTGAAACTGGTCGAGGACTACTACCGCGCCCAGAACCTTTTTGGAATCGCTACCCAAAAAGACGCCCTCTCATTCTCCTCTGTCGTCGAGCTCGACCTCTCCACGATCCGTCCCAGCGTCGCAGGCCCGAAGCGGCCCCAAGATCGTATTGAACTTCCTGCCCTCAAATCCACTTTTGACTCTCTCCTCTCGAAACCACTCGCGGAGGGCGGTTACGGGAAAAACTCCAATCAACTCGCCCAAACCACAACGGTTACGATGTCCGCAGATGAGCAGGAGATGATCTCTGACCGCCCCACCCCAGATCCTTTACCCAAAAATCCGAAATCCAAAATCCAAAATCCAAAATCCTCCACGCTCCGAAACGGATCGGTGGTGATCGCCGCCATCACTTCTTGCACCAACACCTCGAACCCATCGGTCATGCTGGCCGCTGGACTCCTTGCCAAAAAAGCGGTCGAGCGCGGACTTTCGGTCGACTCCACCGTCAAAGCCTCCCTCGCCCCCGGATCCCGTGTCGTCTCCGATTACCTGAATGCCACCGGCCTTCAGCCTTACCTCGATGCTCTTGGTTTTAATCTCGTCGGCTACGGTTGCACCACCTGCATTGGGAACTCCGGTCCTCTTCCTGCCACTGTCGAAAAAGCGGTTCTCGATCACGATCTGGTGGCCGCCAGTGTTCTTTCAGGAAACCGAAATTTCGAGGCCCGCGTCCACTCCTCTGTAAAAGCCAACTTCCTGATGTCCCCCCCACTTGTCGTTGCTTTCGCCCTTGCGGGTCGTGTGGATCTGGATCTTTCGAAAGACTCTCTCGGCTTGGGGAAAGATGGCAAAGCAGTCTATCTAAAGGATCTGTGGCCCACCCGCGAAGAGATCGGCCAAGCCATGAAATCAGCTCTTCAACCTGCGGTCTTTCAAAAACTTTACCGCAATTTTTCCGAACAAAACCCCGCATGGAACGAAATCCCCAGCAAACCAGGCCAAACCTACGCTTGGGATCGTAAAAGCACCTACATCCAAGAGCCTCCCTTCTTTGAAAACTTCTCTCTCCAACCTGCTTCCGTTGCAGGAATTCAATCTGCCCGCTGCCTGGGAATTTTTGGTGATTCCGTCACTACCGATCACATTTCACCTGCAGGAAATATCAAAAAAACATCCCCCGCCGGTGCTTACCTAATTTCCGAGGGCGTCACCGCTGAGGATTTCAACAGCTACGGTGCCCGCCGTGGAAACGACAGAGTGATGACTCGCGGAACCTTCGCCAACGTGCGAATCAAAAATCTCATGCTCCCGGGAGTAGAGGGCGGAATGACACTCAACCTTCTCGACCCCAAACATTCCCAAGTATCGATTTACGATGCCGCCGTCGCCTACCGAAAAGCCCAAGTCCCCCTCATCATTCTCGCTGGAAAAGAGTATGGCACAGGCAGCTCCCGGGATTGGGCGGCCAAAGGAACTCGCCTCTTGGGGGTCCGTGCCGTCATTGCCGAGAGCTTCGAGCGGATCCACCGCTCCAATCTAGTCGGGATGGGGGTCCTTCCCTGTACCTTTCCAGACGGTATCAATGCACAAACACTCCAACTCAACGGAACAGAAACATTTTCGATCGAGGGGCTCAGCCAGCCACCCAAACCCCAAGAAAAGCTCACTCTCGTCATCCAGCGCCAAAATGGCTCTACCGAGAAAACCACAATTTTGAGTCGCCTCGATACTCCGGTGGAGGTCGAATACTACCTCAACGGCGGCATCCTCCCCTACGTCCTCCGCCAACTCCTCTCCCGCTGACCAAAACAGTCGCGACCGAGTTTTCCTAAACTAAATCTTAGCGAGGATTTTCTTCTCCAGCTTCACGATATCCGCCGAAAACAACCGAATCCCCTCCGCCAACTTCTCCGTCGCCATCGCGTCCTCGTTCAAAAGAAAGCGAAAGCTCTTCTCATCCAGCGGGAGCTTCGAAATCGGATCTTTCTTGGCTGTTTCTGCATCAAGCTTTTTGGACACAGTTACCGTGGACGCCTTCAACTCACCCAAAAGATTCGGACTAATCGTCAGAAGATCACATCCCGCTAACTCTAAGATCTGGCCCATATTCCTGAAACTTGCCCCCATGACCTGAGTTGGATATCCAAACTTTTTATAATAAGCATAGATCTGCTGGACCGATTTCACCCCAGGATCCTCGGCCCCCACATACTCCTTCCCCGTGCTCTTCTTAAACCAGTCGTAAATTCGCCCCACGAAAGGAGAAATCAGTCGCGCCCCCGCCTCCGCACATGCCACCGCTTGCGGAAGCGAAAACATCAAAGTCAAATTACACTGGATTCCCTCCTTCTGGACGATCTTCGCCGCCTGTGCCCCTTCCCACGTCGCCGCAATCTTGATCAAAATTCTCTCACGATCGATTCCTGCTGCCTTGTACATGCCGATCAGGTGACGTGCTTTCGCAACCGTCGCATCCACATCAAAGGAAAGTCTGGCATCCACTTCAGTCGAGACCCGACCCGGCACGATTTTCAGAATCTCGCACCCAAAGAGGATCAGAAGCCGATCGATAATCGCTTTTGCCCGCTCCTCCTTTGAACCCGACCCACCCTTGCCATCCACCACCGCTTTTTCCAGCAAGGATTGATACGCAGGCATCTCCGTGGCTTTCTCAATCAAAGTCGGGTTGGTCGTCGCATCCTGCGGGGCATACTCCTTCATCGAGGCAAAATCACCTGTGTCTGCCACCACCGTGGTCAGCTTCTTCAACTGCTCTAATGCATTTGTGCTCATCGTTACTTTTCCCCCAAATGTTCCTGCAGGATTGGCATCAGCCTATCCACAACGCGGTCTATCGTATCCATTTTGTCCGCTTCGACAAGCAGTCGCACCAAATTCTCTGTGCCCGAATACCGAAGCAAAATCCGGCCTTTTTTCCCAAGCTCCTTCTCCACTTCCCGCACCGCACCCGCCACAGAAGGCACACTCTCCCACGCAGGTTTATGCCTTACCTTGAGATTGGTTAGCTTTTGGGGATATCGCCTCATTCCCCTCTTCAAATCTACAACTCTTGCCCTCTTTCGCTGCACTCGATCCAGTACTTTCAGTGCAGAGAGCAACCCATCTCCCGCAGGGGACGCATCATGAAACAGCAGATGCCCCGACTGCTCCCCACCCACCCAATATCCTCCCTTTCGCATCGCCGCCGCCACCGCACGATCCCCTATCGCCGTCCGAACCACCTTCCCCCCTTGGGCCATGACCATCTCATCCAACCCTAAATTGCTCATCTGGGTGACCACCACTGTCTTTTCAGGCAACTTCCCGCGCTCAATCGCATCCAACGCCGCCATCGCAATCACCTCATCCCCATCCACTCTCTCCCCCTCCTCATCAATCAAAACCATCCGATCTGCATCCCCATCGTGGGCCAACCCAATCCATCCCTTTCTCCGCTTAACCGCCTCGATCAACTTTTCTGGATGCTCCGATCCACAATTCTCATTGATATTTTTTCCATCAGGTTGAGCCGACATCACCTCCACCTCTGCCCCCATCTCCCTCAAAATTTTTGGAGTGGTATACCAAGCCGCCCCATGCCCCGCATCCACCACGATTCGAATCCCTTTTAAAAAGGGTCCACTCCCAAAGATCTTCCGCAAACGCCCGTGATAAAGATCGAAAGCCTCTCCCGTGCACATAAAACCTAGAGCGTCGACAGCCTTGAGCTCAGGTGCAGACTTCGTTCGGTCTAATCCTCTTTCAATCTCCGTCTCCGACTCCATCGTTAACTTGGCACCGTCCGATCCACAAAACTTCACCCCGTTGTCACTCGCTGGGTTGTGTGATGCACTCAGAATTGCTCCCGCACATGCCCCCTTTTCCTGCACCAACATCGCCAACGCCCCGCTTGGCAACACACCCACCGATTCAACCTCCAATCCCGCGTCTTTCAGTCCCGCACATAAAGCAGCCTCGAGCCGCGGTCCCGACTCCCTTGTATCCCGAGCCACAATAACCCGACCCCTAGGACTCTTCTTTGCAAAGAAATTCCCTGCCGCCCTACCCAACGCCCAAACAAAATCCACCGTCATCGGCTCCGTCCCCACTTGCCCCCTTACCCCATCCGTCCCAAACCACCTCCTCTCCACTTATCTCCCTCCCGCCCGCATCCCCGCCACCAACACCCCCAAAATTCCCCAGACAACAAATGCTAACCCCACGCAAATTCCTATCCGCACCACTCTCCTTCCCACCGCCCGTGGCCCGATCGTTGGCCGGATAAATCCTCGCACCAATCCCCCACCCCAAGAAACCCCCTCCCCACCCACTAAAACCTCGGTCAGCTTCTGCCTCATCGCATCGATTTCCAGAGGCCTCTCCATTTTCCCTTGCCGACACAACGTCAACTCCCCCGTCTCCTCTGATAAAACCAGCACCATTGCATCACTCTCCTCCGTCAATCCCAACGCCGCCCGATGGCGCAACCCTAGCGTCCGGCTCATTCCCTGCTGACTCACGGGCAAAATACAACCCGCCGCCACGATCTGATCCCCACGTAAAACCACCGACCCATCATGCAAAGGGGTCTGATTGAAAAAGATCGTCGCCAACAACTCCTCAGATACTTGCCCCCGCACAGGCACCCCGGAATCGATAATGCTTTGCGCCAAGTCCGCCTGCTCAAAGACAATCAAGGCCCCATACTTTCTCTCCCGCAACGCCTCCAGCGCCTTGATCACCTCCTCAATGACAAACGACTGCCTCTCCCCATGAATCGAAAATCCACCCGCCTTCCCAATCTCCGCCAGCGCCCTGCGAATCTCCGGCTGAAAAAGAATCAAAAACGCCAGCACCAGAACCGAAACAAAAGCCTGAAGCAAAAAACTCAAAACTCTTAATTCCAAAAAACGGGATGCCACCAACGCCACAAAGAAAACAAGAAGGAACCCGCTGAACACCTTTGCTCCCTGAGTCCGCCGCAACAGCTTGTATCCGTAGTAAAACACCCCCGATAAAATCAAAATCTCCAGGATCCCTTGCCAACGCAGATCACGGTACGGTTCCCACCAGCTATCGGGGATCATCATCCAGCCAGCAGACCAGAAACCAACGAGAGTGTCGATGCGGAGAATCGGAAATCAGTCCGCGTTCTTCGGAAACTCCACCCTGTCCAACTCCCGCCCTTGAGGCCCCAAAGAGCGTATCGTCGCCCCATCCGCACGGAGTTGAACCACGTTGACATAGTCGGACTGGGCAAACGCTTTAGAAAGTTTTTGCGACTCTGGACACTGCTGGGGTCGTGGGTCCACCCCCAAAGCTCCATTTCCAAAAAAAGGAATCTTTCTGCCCCCACTCCCCTCCGACTCCACCCTTTGAAGATTATGGTCGTGATGATTAAAAACAGCCGTCACCGTCGATCCCTCTAAAACGGGAACCCACTCATCCCGCACCTGCACGATCTCCTTCTGGTGCTTCCAAGTCCGAAAGGATGGGAATGCTGGCACATGCCAAGAGGCAAACACCCACGGAATATTTTTTCGCTTTTCTAGATTATTTTTCAGCCACTGGGTCTGACTGGTAATCGGCAGGACATGACCTGAGTCCATCAGCAGAAGGGACAGATAATCCCCGAAATCCAAAGCCACAGGCTCCGCTTTCCGATACAAACCCCCGAACAAAGCGTAGAAAAAAGGAGCCCTTTCCCGCATCTGCTCAAAGGTTGCCCCGTCCTGTACATACCCACCCTTCACCTCGTGGTTCCCGATCCCAGCGACAAAGGGCACCACTCTCCCGTCTGGAGCACGGGCCGCCTGACTCCACTGCTCCCAAAACTTAATCTCTCTGACCACATCATGCCCGTCCGCATAAGCCAAATCTCCACCCACACTCATAAAGAGAGGATCCTGCTGCGCCCCCAACTTCATCATCTTGGCCGAAGACTCCAAGACATCGACATCCCCTCCCTCAACGAAGACCACAATTTCCGATAGATGGTCGGGAGCAGTTCGGAATTTTTGGGCGGGCGCATCTCCAATTTGAAAAAGATACTCTGTGTCAGGCTTCAAATCCTTCCAACGGACACGAACTAGCTCCCACCGAGCCATCCCCATTTTTTCAGGATCGGGAAAATCGGTTGAGGTAGTCTCCAACGTTTTCCAATCAGATGCTTGGACCTCTTTCCACTTCACCACCTCCCCTTTTCCCTTTTCGGGTCGATCCCCAAACCCAGGCCCCCTCAACCACTGAGCCGTCATCGTCGTACATGGATCTCCCTCCCATGTGAGAATCAATGTTTTGGGAACCTCCGTTGCTTGAGCAAGCCGACAGAGAAGGAAGAACCCAAGAATGACAAAGGAGCGATTCATTCGATCTTTCTAGAGGCATATATCCAAAAGCCAAATCCGTTAGGCAACAATTGTGTGACACAACTTCTGCCCCAAACCGATTTTTAAGGGACTTATTTGCGTACTGCTTTTTCTGTAAAACTCTTCGCCCATGAAATCCAACCGTCCCATCCTGTTTTCGGCTTTGTTTCAACTTTTGAGACCACAAGAGCAGGTTCCTCCACCCCAGCAGCAGTCGTTACATCCTGCTCTTTGAAAGAATCGGGTTGGCTAGAGGCAATCACGGGAGCTTCCGGCGTAGCTTGGATCGCATTCCACTTTGCCCTGCCATCGGCCAGGAGTGTTTTCAGCTCATCCATCTTCTCTGCCCTGTCGTAACGGCTAGAGGCCAGATCCACCCGCTCTTTTGTCAGCTTTTGGATATCGTCACCCGAAAGAAGCGGGGCGATGACCAGAACGAGTCGTGAGCCCTGGATGGAAAGCTTTCTGTCCTCACTCATGATCTCTAAGACGTCACCATCCCCTTTCTCCTTGGCGACTCTGCTCTCCACCAATCCTTGGTCTGTCTTCCAGAAAAACACAACACTCTGGGCTTCAAGCAATCTCATCGGTGATGGCGATGGAGTTTGGGCAACATGGGCCGTTGTTGCGGTTAGTTTTTCAGACTCTTCCTTCTGCTCAAGGGCACTGGTCTTGCCATCAGAAGGAGTGCCTAGATCCATCTGGGACACCTCCCCGATCCGGGCAAACCCAAGATCGGTCACAATCAAGAGAAGAAGCCAAAAAAGGCGGGAGAACAGGACCACAGAACATTAAAGAACCGATTCCTGATTAATCAAGGCATTGCCACCCCTCCAATGACGCACCATCCACTCTCTGCTCGCTTTTTACAATCTCCACCACTGCCCCGAAACCAGTGCGTTTACCCCGATTCCTATCAGGGCTACAGGAATCGGCCTGCCCCGACCGGCGTCGGGGGTACTACGGGTTTTGTTGGGGGTTGGTAGCGGACTGCAAATTGACTGCCGACAGTTCGGCTAAAAGACCCAATTAGCATATTTTTCAAGAAAATACGCTTTGTTTGGCAAGCCGATCATAAAATTTGAATGAAAGATAAAGGGGCTTGGGATCTGTTCCAATCTTCCATCGTCAACATTCGTGGTCATCAGCCTATAAGATAGGCCATTGGGAAATAAGGCTTCTGGCAAAATGAAGACCATTAGACGGAACCATGGGCTCGTTTCATACAGTTGGTTTAAAATTACCTGATCAGGCAGAATTTGACCTTTTTTTACGCTCTTTCTTAAAAGGCAAAGGATTTTTCCGAAAAAGTATTTGGCAAGTATTCCCGAACGGAAAGATGCGAACCCGAAGCAAAGAACCGGAGTACTTGAAGATTGGGCCTCGCTTTGAAAAGCGATGGGATACTTTTTGTTGATTTGACGTAGATAAGGGATGGGATTTTTCAACCATGCCACATCAAGGTCAGAGTAAATCACATGTTTGTATAACGAGAGATTTTTTTTTATGTAAGTTACCTTTTCAACCATAAGAAGGTTGAACTCCCGGCTTGCAAAGGCATGGCTCGGAGTGGTTTTGTCAAATAATTCATCCATGGCGGGCGATGTGTCGATCTGCACAGACACTGGAAATTCCAAAAACTGCGAAGAGAGGGCTTTGACATCGTGCCGGGAAGCCAGAATCCGGATATCATAATTGGATTTTTGTATTTTGGAAAGGTTCCCAAGGATGTTGACCAAAAACGGCTTAAAGCCGCTTGAATACATGAGCAGAATGACTCCTTTTGATGGTTTCACGATCAAAGCCTTTTTGCTTTAACATATTCATCAATGGTCACCCAGTGGTGAGCCCTTTTAAACAAATCTAGTTTGATCTTGGCCGGAAGAGAGCCTCGCATGACAAGGTTTTCAAGGATTTTGATTTTTGTCCGGCGAATCCATGTTTCCATGGTTCGGATGTAGATTTTCCTCAGAAATGTAAATAGGTTTTGTTTCTTGTTGCATGTTTTGTTTTTTTTCATTTCTTCGGCGAAGAAAGGATTCGGGCTAAAATATTTGCATAACTCCTCCTTGATGATCGTTTTCTCGGCACAAACATAGCCTCGTACATAGCTACGCGTGGCGTCATGATGATGACTAATTGTCTTCTCCATTTCGTGGACCAAACCGGTAGATTCAGTTTCATGGATCCTAATGTGGTTTTTTGCAAGACGCGCCGAGAAGAACGGAGGCGCGAATTGCTCAAAGGAAGGCTCAAAGGGGCCGATTTTTCGAAAAAGACTCCTCTCAATCAAAAAAGCCCATCGACTAACAAATGCAAAGTTATGACTTTTTGCCCTTTGTTGGATTGTTTGAAGGAACCATTGGTCAATAATTTTCTCGAATTCTGAGGCTGTCGTGTTTTTTGCCTGGGTATTGACGACTTGGATTCCTTTTTTATTATTTATGATTATGCTCAGACCTCGGAGAAAGTTTCTTCGTGGGGTGACGTGGCCCTCCACAAAAAGTAAATATTTGTTTTTGCTCCTAGCTGCACACCGGTTCCAGATGGAGTTGTCGTTTTCTTTATTACCGACGGTTAAAAGAAGATCCTGTTTTCGAAGCATGCTCTTAATACTTTTCAATTCCTCGGGAGCCAGTTTTTTTGTACCGATGATAAGTTGATAGTCATTGCTTGGTATGCCCGTCTGCCGGATCCATTTATGTATGTTTTTACGAAAATCTCCGGTTTTTAAATCGTAGTTGGGATACAAAACGCTTATTTTATTGTTCATTGGGTATACGGGTGTGCTTATCGATTTTTTTGAAGGATATTAACTGATCGTATCAGATCTTGGCTGGCTTATCTACGTGATGTTTCGCCGTTGTTTCCCCGTTTTTCCGCCGATAGCATACTAGGTTTGTGATTCCGGTGTCCCAAAAACTAACGATTTTGGTTCCTGCCTACCAAGATGCCAAGGCCTTAGCAAATCACTCTAAATCACTGGGTTTTTTGCGCGATCTTAATGTCCGTATTGTTTGGGTTGTTTCACCCAGTCCTGACGGCACCGAGGTGATTGCTAGACGTATCGCCGATTCAGCAGGGGATCTTTTTTGTTTGTCCGCCAAGGGTCTTTATCAATCTTGGAATTTTGGAATTACCCAAGTGAACACGCCTTTTTTTGCCATTTCCTCGATCGGAGATACTTACATCAACGACGGTGTCTTGAGGATGCTTGACCTTTTGATTCGACATGGTGCCGATATTTGTTTTTCGCCCCCTCAGGCCATGACTGGTTCAAGTTCCCCTTCCGTCACGGACTGGCCAGTTCATCGATTCCGGAGGAGACTTGGCTGTTTCCACTGTAATATTGTTCCAGCCAGGCTTTTGGTTTTGCTCCAACTTCAATCGGGATTGGACAGTCTTCTCGGTTCCTGGGCTTCGATCGTGGGGAGATCCGAGACGTTGCGAAGAAACCCTTTTCCCCTTGAGTACGGTCACCATGGCGACACGGCATGGTGTTTCCAGAGCTTACCGCGTCTCCGCTGTGTTTTTTACGATCGGGAGGTTGCGACTTTTAAGTTTCATTGTACCTCCAGCCTTTTCACCAGTTTGCAGCTTTTTAAGCAGTACCGCATTTTGGGACATCAAATGCTCCAGATGTACACGCAGACAACCTCTCAAACGCCTAGTTTTTCCTACGTTTGGAGGAAATATTTTGTTTTTCTCCACTTGCTTAACAAAGGTCGCGGCAAGAAACCCCATCGGGGTTGGTGGCTTTCATGGACAAATTGGAAATATCGTTGCTTGAGGGATTTTTTCTCTACCTGCGCGTCTTTTTACTTTTTCTTCGCGCGATTTCCGCGGTGAGGCGATATTTTGCTCATTCCCGTTTTTCCCCACAAGGCCTGCAGGCCCGTTGGCCACATCATTGCGGTCTCTACACCATCACAGTTCGAGCCGATTCCGGAAGGTGATTCAAGTATCAGGCCGCCGGGATTTCGCCCCCACACCACCACCGCGCAATCACATCACCCCTCCGCGGTTTTGTGTAGGATTGCCGCCCTCGTGAATTTCGTTTCATTCAGGAACTATGTCCGATGGAACCGGTTAAATTACCGAATTCACATCGGGCCGCCGGGATTTGAATTCCGCCGCGTAAGCGGGAATTGATCCCGTCGCGGAGCGACATTTGAGAATGGGCAGGGGCAGGTCTCAGGGGGCCAACCCGGGACCCCCATAAACCCACTCATTTAGCGAATTCTGGTCTGTTCGATCGGAAAGAGTTATCTACCCACTGCCCCGTAAGCAGTTAGCTACGGCAGCCGGGAACTACGGGTGTTGTTGGGGATTGGTGGCGGACTAAGGATTACGACCGACGACGACGAGTCATCGCAAATGTGCCTAAACCAACGGCGAGAAGCGAAAGGGCGGATGGTTCGGGAATGGATTGAATCGCTATCCCTGTCGCAAGAAACAATGCATTTTGGCCTGTTTGCCCTGGATTTGTTAAAACAAAGGCATCCTCAATAAAGGCTCCGGTTAAGTCGTATTTACCTACCCGGTTGTCATTGTTTGCGATGGCGTAAAAGAAGTCCCCCAACTTCGAAAGTCCTGTTTGCGAGAATATATTTCCATACTGGTCATGAAGGTTACAGATATCTCTTATATATACTCCATTAAGGCTGTACTGTCTGACTCGAGAGTCGCCAACCCCAATCGAATAGTAATAACTACTATCCATCGCAAGCCCGGTTTGATTGGAAATTAACCCGTTGGGTTGACTGGGGTGATTTTCCACACGCAGTGTTGTAACGTCATTAAGGAATTGCCCGCTTGCGTTAAAACGACGAATCGTCGCGTCGTTGTTGGATACGCCGTAATAATACTGTCCATCGAATTCAACATCCGAGTTAAGAGCGTAATTATTACTACTTACGCTAAAGGCTCCGACTTGACCAACGAAAGCCCCAGTAGTTCCACTGAATCGACTGATTCTTGAATCACCGTCACGGACGGTTGTGATTAGGATTTGAGCAAAAGATGTTTGGTACCCAAAAATGCAAAGAACAACGAGAAGTAAGATTTTTAACATATTTGTTTAATTAAGCACCCTTTTCAATAATAGCAATAGCTCCCCTTACTTCGCTTTTTCTTAGTGCTGAAATCTCTGCAACCAACCTAATACCCTCTTTTACACCATCCTCTCCAACACTTTATAGATCCTCTAAACTGCTAATCTGCAAGAGATCGATCAGAGACAAAGGCTTTCCAACTACTTTTATCACCCTGATCCCG
>Ga0209400_1003118_pt1 | contig 12207 bp, 8 predicted proteins | sample M_130807_EF_Meta_FD_187313 | JGI IMG/M metagenome (GOLD analysis project Ga0209400, IMG submission 187313) | Freshwater microbial communities from Lake Montjoie, Canada to study carbon cycling - M_130807_EF_MetaG (SPAdes) (version 2) | ecosystem: Environmental > Aquatic > Freshwater > Lake... | reverse complement strand
TACCATAATACTCGGTACTTCCCAAGTGATTTATAGGTGTAGATAAGTCTGTCCAGATCTCAAAGCCACACTCTTCAGCTAATCTACAGAAGTAATAGTCTTCAGATAAGAATCTATTAACTCCATCTTTTTCTTTATATATTCCAACTGGAAAGAAATCATACGCATTATCTGATCCTTCTATTCCTGTTCTTAGATCTGGTTTGTATTTAAGCTGAGGATTTTTATTTATGATAGTAGTAAACACCTCACGTTTAATCATCATAAATCCAGTAGCACTTTCTTTTACTCTTGCGAATCCCTGTTTAAATTCTGTGTTAGGATATAGATTAACATTAAACTGCAAAAGATAATCACGCATTGTTTGTTCATCTATATTATTATTTTCTTTGATACGATCTAGTAATTGCTGCCAGTAAAATCCTTTTACAGGATAGGTGCATGTAACAACTTCTTTATTAAACTCTATAACTCTTAAAAGATTTTGTAATGTGAAACCAATGTCAGCATCAATGAATAATAAATGAGTACCATTAAATTCTTTATTATCTAAGAACTTAGTTACAAACTTATTTCTAGCACGATTGATTAATGATTCAGTGGGAAGTGTTTCTATTCTAAGATTGTGTCCCATATCATTTAAAGGCTTAATGCAATTAAATAATGAATGGAATGTTAGATTGGAAATGTTTCCACCATAGCATGGAATGGCTATTAGGATGTTCATTTAAGAAATTATATTAATAACTTCTTCTAGTGTTTCTAATACTTCCCAACCTGTAGTTCCATTATGAAGTATTGTAGTATTTTTATTTGTACTAAAGATAGATGTTATATTATTAATATTAAGGTAAATAGCTTTACCATTTAAATCAGGATTATCAGCTGCATTGGTAAATCCTATAAACTTATCTGACTTATTTTCTAATTTAAGTTTTTTAATTTTCTTGTTGTTTATTTTTATTACTTCTGACATTACCCTTTCCTTTCGTTTTATTTATACTCTTGTTTTAATCTCCCAATTTATAATAGATTCATTCCAAGAATAATATTGATTATTTTCTAGTTCTGCTGTTGGCATATTTACTGGTGCATTCCAAAGACAAGTATCTTCGTTTAATATCCAAGAGTTAAAAGGTTTTTTAGGAATGAAAGCATCTCTATCTTCATCATAAGTATAACCTATTCCTGCATGATTTTTTCTAAAAGGTGTTCCGCCTAATTTATGAACTCCACATGATGTATTGTAAGATGTTTGTTTCCATACAGGATAACCTGTAAGTTTAGTTAAAAAATCAATTCCAATAACTTCTTGTTCAACTCCATTACTGTCATGTAAAACTTCATTAACTACTGAAAGAACTTCTATTACTTTATTATTTAATCCTATTTTTGCGAATGATGCCATAATTTATATCCTATGCTGTATATGTTCCTGAACCATTAAATTGTAAAATTGTATTACTACCAGATGTTGTAACTGTTGGTGAACCTGTTGATGTAGCTGAGTAATTTGCAGTTGGTACACTTAATATAACAACACCTTTTCCTCCTGAACCAGCATCTCCTGTGGCATCTCTACCTTCACCACCACCTCCACCACCAGTATTAGCAGTTCCATTTGTTGCGGCAGTTCCTCCACCACCAACAACACCAGCAGAACCATTTCCACCACCACCAGTTCCTCCAGTACCAGCAGTACCACCATCGTAAGTTCCTCCACCACCTCCACCAGCTCTTGTAACTGATGAACCAGTTATAGAAGATGCAGTTCCTGCACCACCATTTCCTGCAGTAGTTGAAGTTCCATTTACCCCAACAGCACCAGCACCTCCTCCACCACCAGCACCATAGTTTGGTCCAGCAGTAATTCCAGTACCACCATTATTACCTTGACTAGGAGATGTGCTTGGAGTGTTACCTGAACCACCTGTTCCAGCACCATCACCATTTCCACCACCTCCTGAACCACCATTTTTTCCATTTACATTAGTATTACTTGGTCCAGAACCTCCACCACCGCCTCCAGTAGAAGTTATAGTTGTTAAACCTGAACCTGAAATTGAAGAATTTGAACCATCTATTCCTTTTGTATCATTAGCAGTTGAACCTGCACCACCATCTCCTACTGTTACTGTAATTACTGTTCCACCTGTTACTGTCTGAGTTGATGTTCTATATCCTCCTGCACCACCACCACCTCCAATGTTAAAACCTCCTCCACCTCCTCCAGCTATTACTAAAAAATCTATTGAATAAGTTGTTGGGTTATCTGTTAAAGAAGGTGATGTTCCTTCATTAACCCCTGAATAAGCTACATAACCTTGTGTGCTATCTATATAAACTAATGTTGTAGCTTCTCTATTTGTTGTAAGTTTAACATCATTATTAGAACCATTTATTTTTGGTGTTGATGTAATAATAAGATTGTTTGTAGCAAAAGTTCCTGCGTAATCTACGATTATAACTTCATCGCCAGCACTTGGTGAAGAAGGTAAGGTTACTGTAAATGCAGAAGAAGTTGTATTGCAAAAATATCCTTTGTTTGCTGTCGCTGTAAATCCTGATGTTTTAACAGTTGTGTCCCAATCAGCAGTTCCATCTGCAGTTAATGTTGCAAAAGATAAAACACCTGAACCATTTGTTTGTAATACTTGATTTGCTGTACCATCAGCAGTTGGATAAGATAAACCATCTAATTTAACAACACCTGATCCATTAGGAGTTATTTCTATATTGCCATTAACACCATCAAATATTTTAACTGTTCCAGAATTAGATCCAGAGTTTGTACTAATAGTTATATCACCAGTACCATCTGTTGTAAGAATAGCATCTGTATTGGCATCACCTATTTTAACTGTATCTGCAGATAATACTACATCTCCAGTTCCATTAGGTTGTAATGTAATATTACCATTTGAAGTTGATGTAATTGAAAATGTATTAACGTCTAAAGCACCACCAAGTTGTGGAGTTGTGTCTTGTACTAAATCTGTAATACCACCTGAAGTAATAGCTACCCAAGCAGAACCTGTGTAATATTTTAAAACAGTACCTACTGAATTGTAATATAAATCCCCTGCAGTTAAAGCATTACCATCATTATCTAAAGTTGGATCTGTTGTTTTAGAACCTAAATAAACATCATCAAAATTATCAGCCGCTGTTAAAGCAGCATCTCTTGCAGCGTTAGCCGCATTAGCTGCATTACTAGCAGTGTTAGCAAAGTTAGAAGCATTATTTGAAAAATTACTTGAATTGCTAGAATATCCTAAAGCTAAAGTTGCATTAGCTGATGCAAAACCTGCTTGTGTTGTAGCAGTTGCTGCATTTGATGAAGCAAAGCCAGCTTGTGTAGTTGCAGTAGATGCACTTGAAGATGCAGAGTTTGCTGAATTTGAAGAATTGTTTGCAAAGTTAGAACTATTGCTAGCATGATTAGAACTATTGTTAGCAAAGTTAGAACTATTACTAGAATGATTAGATGAAGAGTTTGCACTATTGCTAGAATTATTTGCAAAGTTAGAACTATTTGCTGCAGAATTTGCAGAAGCATTAGCATTAGCACTTACACCAGCTAAATAAGTTGAAGCTGTATTAGCACTGTTAGATGAATTGTTTGCAAAATTAGAACTGTTAGATGCGTGGTTAGCAGAATTACTTGCATGGTTTGCAGATAGATTTGCAGAGTTAGATGAATTAGATGCAGAGTTAGCTGCGGCATTTGCAGATGTACTAGCTGCAGCCGCATCAACAATTAAATCCCATTTAGCTACATCAGCATTAGAACTGATAGGAGTCGTGCCAGTAGAGGTATGTGTTGTGTTACATAAATAAATATTATTATTAGAACCATCTTTAACAATATCTCTACCATTAAAAGTTGTAGCAGTAGTCCAGTTACCTCTATTAGTTCCAAGTTCTTGTGTAACTGATAATTCACCATTAGTATCAAATGCTAAAATCTTATTAGCACGATCTGATGCACCCACAGTGAATTCTGTGCTTGTCATTGTATTTGTTTTAGATAATTTTAAAGATCTTGTTACTTCTTCTTGCAATTGTTGAATTGCCATTGTTGCTCTGTCTAAACCTTCTTCATGCGATTCAGCAGGGAATGGATCGTTAGCGATATAATCTATTGATTGTGTTTGTGGAATGTTACGTCTTAATACAACTGTCTGAGTTGATGTTGGAATGTTACCTGATGTGAATATAACTGATCCACCACCTGAGTTACCAGCACCTGTTACTGTATAGTGAGTTGTAATAGTTTTAGTTGTTTCAGTTCCATTAGCTGAACGTATAATTACTTGAATATCTGAGTCTGCGAATATCTTGAATGTGTATGAGAAAGTAGTTGTAGAATTATCACCACTATAACTGTTTCTAACTGTAGTTGAAGATATTGTCATAAAGTTCCTTTATTATATTTTAATGGTTGTGTCTATAGAGGTTTTAAAAAATAAGTTTGACCACGATTCTCTTCATGTTTTGTTTTCATTCTTTCAAAGAAACCTGGATCTAAAAATTCTTTAATATTATAACCAATAAGATAATCATAACCCCACCTTGTGTACCACATATTTATTATTGGTGCATTACCTTCTACTAACTCAAGTAATTTTTTACCCATTTTTTCTGGTTCTTTTGGATTAAAAATTAAATCAAGAATTTTTGATGCGTCAGAAGCTGTTGGTCCAGCAAGAGTTTCAAAGAAATTACTTCCATATTGATTTTGTATTTGACCAAGTATAAAATCTCCATAAATACTAAGACTACCACTTTGTGCTATAGCTTCTAAAATAGTTGATCCTTTAGTAGGATCTCTTGGAGATCTTCCTCTTAACATATCCTTTATTGACATAGCTATATATCCAGAGATTGTACCTGCTACTAACAAAGCTGTTAATCCTGCTACTTCAGCATATTTAGTATCGTCTGGACCATATCCTTTTAATTCTCTTTGAATAATATTTTTCCAAATAGTTACACCAAATGATTTAAACTGACCAATAAATCTTATACCTTCTCCAGCTGCTGTACCTTTTTCTAATCCTTGATTCATAAAAGCTCTAACTGCAGCATCTGGTTCTGGTGATGCTTTCATTGATTGATCTATTAAAACATTTCTCCATGTAATTTCTAAATCTCTTTTAAAATTTCTTATTTCTCTTTCACTAATATTTTTTCCAACATATTTTTTTATAATTTCATCAGATAATTCATTTACACCTTCTGCTGTTAAATATCTTTTGTTTTCAACATCTAATGTTTTTATTGATCTTAATAAATTCCACTTACCATCATCAATTCCATAAAGTTTTAAAAGATTTCTTTCTCTAACATTTAAAGATCCAAACGCTGTATCTGCCAACATTCCATAATGACGAGATAATCCAAGAGCCATTGAAGATTTTAAATTAGAAACCCATCTGTTTAAACCAATCCATTTAAAAAAAGAATTTTCAATTTTACCAAATTTTCCAAATGAATCAGTTTGAGAATATGCATTTGTACTAGTATTTATTAAACTGTTATTTGTAATACCAATTACTTCCATTGCTTGCTTATCTTGTGTTTTATATAAAGCATTTAAAGATTCAAAAATTCCTGTTAACAAACCTCTTCCTTGAAAATTTGTAGCACTCATATAAAAAGCTAAATCTGAAATTGAAGAAATTGGAGTAAATCCAAGTTTTCCAATTCTTTGAAATCCTCTTATAACCATTCCAGTCTTTGCTAAAGTTTGGCTTCCTATTAAGTTTACACTTCCATCTAATTCAGCAAGTTGATTTCTAAAATTTGAAACATTTAAATCTCTTATGTATTGTGGATTTGTGTCTTTGTATTTTTTTCTTAATAAAGACAATAATTTTTCTAATCCATTTTCAGGGTTAGTTCCTAAAAATTCAATTAAAGGAATATGTCTAGCAGAATTTTCTAAAACAGATAAAACACTTTCTTTTAAAGAAGGTTCTCCAAACGTAATATCATACTCATGTCTAGCAACTGCATCTTTAAAGTGTAATACTCTTGATGCATTTAAACGATTAGCTACATTTTTAGTTCCATAAATACTTATTGCTCCACCATGTTTAAGGTGATCTCCAGATAAAAGTGAATTATATACATCTTTTAGTATTTCATTAATTTTTATTGGATCTGTTATTCCAGGAAATGTTCTTTTTATATCTAATCTTTCTCTAATATATTCTACCCAAGAATTTCTATTTTCTTCAACAAGTCTAGAACTTTTACTTGCGTTAGCCATTTTTTCTGGATTGTGAACTGTTCTTGTTATCCAGTCATCTAGCTTTTGAATATTAGCTCCAAGATCATTTAATGTTAATCTTAATTCTTCTTGTGAATTTTTTAAAACACTAGCAATAGCTTTGGCTTCTTTAATTCCAGTATTAACGCCAAGCATTTCTTTTTTAATTTCTAAGTCAATTTTTCCTGAACTAAAATCTTCCCAACTATTTTTTGATATGTTTTTAATTGCATTATATAACTTTGTTCTTTCACGTTCTGATATTGCTTTTTGTCTTGAACCTATTGAATCTCTTGTTATATTTGAAAACTCTTGTATTCCAACTAACATAGCCTCAACACCTTTTACTGGATCTATTGTTCCTCCAGAAGTTTCAATAGCATCTACTATTTTTTGATACCTATCTAAAACACGAATGTTTTGTTCTGCTAAATTTTTTTTATTTAATGCTTGTTGGTATTCAAAATTATCATATATTTCTTTTTCTAATATTTTTTTAGTTTGTTCTTCACCACTTCTAAATTTATCTTCATTAATCTTAATTTTAATCTCATCTAGGAATTCATTGATTTTTTCATCAGACAAAGAATTGCCTGATAACCTTTTCATTTCTTGAAAACATTTATCAAAAGTTTTTATGGTTGGTTTTTTAGCCACTGATGCTCCTTATCACACAATTAATTCCAGCGTTAAGTGAATCTTTTATAGTTGGCTTACTATTCAATGTATTGTCAATTTCTTTAATTATTTTATCATCATCTGAAAATTTTTCTAATAGATATTCATCTTTAATATTTAATTGTTTTTGTTGTAACTTAGTTCTTTGAACTATATTTTCAGCTTCAGTAACAAGATCACTGGTTTGTTTTTCTTTTAAAACTATATTTGATTCAGGAGAAAGTGTGTTTGCTTGAGTAGCTGCAGAATCTACTTTTCTCTGTTCAATAGATAAATCATTCTTTTGCTTTTTAACTTCAAATATATCTCTTTCTGTTTTTTGTAAATTTCTTATATTTTGTAAATAAACTTTTGCAGAATTATAATCCTGCTTATCAACAGATTCTTTATATAATGTTTTAAATTCATTTATTTGATTTTCTATTCTGCTTAACTGTTCATCACCAATTCTAGTTTTATTAGTTACAACGTCAGCAGTATCAACGGCTTCTCCTTTTAATATTTTACCAACTGAATATCTTAATAAATCTTGTTGGTTCTCAGGAGAGATAGCACCTAATCTTTGATAAATATTTGGTTTGCCAGTTTTATCTGCAACAATATCACCAATTTTACCAAATCCAACATGGAGAGTAGAACCCATAATACCACCAAATGCCACATTAAAAAAAGAATCATACTTATCATAGTCAGCTTGTTCTGATCTTGCCACTCCATAAACAATAGGTTCAATACCAGCGTTACCAACAAATCCTTCTACAAATCCTCTTTGTAATCTTGCTACATTTTTTCCTGATCTTGCAACCATGTTTGCAAATCTAGCTTCACCAACAATAGGAACAAAAGCTGCACCTATATTTATTGGATCTAAAAAATTTGTAGCCATGCTAGCAAGAAAAAAAGTACCATAAGTATTTTGTGGTCCACGAGCCATAATGCTAGATCTTTGTTGTTCAATGTTTTTTCTATTAACTAAGTAATCAACTACACCTTCTCTAGTATCTTGTTCAAAGTATAATCCCATACCAGCATATTCTTTATTCAATTCATCTTTGTTTAAATAAACACTGCTTTCCATATATGCAGACTCTTGATCTGCTAATCTAAATAAAGAAGATGTTGGATTAAAATCCCAAGAACTTGCTATGTTTGCTTTTTGAGCTTCAAAATAATCTGTTTTAACATTACCAAGTGCAGATCCAATTTCTTCTTTGGTAGTTTCAAACTGATCAAGACCAAGAGGAATCATTAAGGAGATACGTTGTAAGTTTCAGTATTAAACACATTAATCGGCACTCCAGTTACAGGCTCAACCATATCTGTGCTTTTTATTTTAGGATTCTTGTTAGGCATGTTAGCAAAGAAAAATTCTATCTTTTCTCCTTTTGCATTTACAATAGGAATTGTTCCATTTGCTAAATCTACATATAAAATAATACCAGTTGAATCGCTATTTAATAACCACTTAGAATGTTTTTTCATAGCGTTAATCATTTTTTCTTTTACAAAAGCATCATAAGTTTCTTTTGTTGATAGTTTAATATTTTCAGGAAGTACATTTTGAAATCCAACTAAAGTTCCATAATGACCAAATCCATCTGTTCCATGAAATCTTTCTGCATAGTCTGATTTTTCAACTGAAAATAAAAGTGCATCTGCTTTATCTTTAACTGCTGGTATATTAACAGGAACACCATTTACATCTTTAGGAATAAAGAAAGTTCTTGGTGATGTATCATAATCAGCTTTAAATTCTTTTGTAACAGTATCAACTGCTTGAGTTGGAGTAATCTTAAAATTACTATTAACAACTCTGTTTAGAGCAGCACTATAAAGTGTTTTTTGTAATGAAAGTAAATATTCTGTTTTTCCCTGACCACCACTTTTTTGATTTAAAATAACTTCTTGATATTCTTTTGTTTTGTTAAAAATTTCTTTTTCCATTAATTTAAGTTCACTACCACTTAATTTATTTTTAGCTTGTTCTTCCAAATCTTTATTTGAGGCTGCTGATAAAATATCTTTTTGTAAAGAAACACTGTTTGTACTCATAACAACTTGTAAGTCATTATCTAAACCAGCTTTATTTAGTTGCTTAAATAAGCTAGGCATTATTTCTGGTCCATAAGTTGTTTTTAACCTATTAATTGTTCTAAGTTTTTCATCTGCATTTTGAGTTCCTTTTAAAATATCTCCAATCTCTCTTACTTTTTCATAAGGAACATAAGTTCTATATTGCTCTGGAACTTGTTTGTCAGAATAAATTTTATCCATAGATTGTTTATAAATAATAAAATTTCTTGGATCTTGTATTGCTAAAGAATATTCTTGTTTAAGACTAGGATATGATTCTAAATAATATTCTGCAGCACCTTTATCTTTAAATGTTTTTGATTTTAATATTAATTCTTTTTCTATAGCATCATTAACTTTTTTATTCATTTCTTTGTCTGGAAATTTTGCATTTACTATTGGTGATAATATTGCTGCAGTATCTGCTCCTTCTCCAAATTTTGCATCAGCAACTATCATTCTTCCATTTTGAATTGCATATTCTTCTTTTCTTTTTGAATCTATTGCTTGTGCATGAGAAATAAATTTTGCTCTGTCATTTAAATCTACACCAGGATATAAACTTGGATTTTCTTTTAATTTATTTAAAAAGTTTTCATCATTTCTTGAATCTTTTTCCATTAGTAATGTATTCATTCCTTTCATAATAGAATCTAATTGAAATTTTTTTTTATTAACACTTACAGTTGGATCTGGATCTGATATATTTGTATTAACCCAATCAGATGCTTCTTGTTGAGCTAAGCCAGATTCTACATAACCAGGTATTGTTTGAACTTTTGTATTAAATCCAGCTTTCCAATCATTAATAACTTTTTCTTTTTCAGCTTCCATTAAAAGTCTAGATGTTTTTAATGTTGCTAAATTTATACTAGAAAGAGAAGAGTTTCCTTTTTCTAAAAATCTTTTTTTAACAAAATTATTTTCATTAGCTAATTCGTTATCAATAATAGATTGTATTGTTTCTTTTCCTTCTTTTAAAAAATTAGAAGACGCTTCACTAGGAAATGGATTTTTAGAATGCTTATCATAAGCATCATATAATTTTGGTAATAATTTATTTTCATAATCTAATGATTTAATTTTAGCTTCTTCTTCTCTTTCTCTAACATAGTAATCTGTTAAAAAATTTTGAGCTTTACTAAGAACTTCATTAGTAACTGGAACTTGAAAAGATGCTTTAACACTAGGCACTTCAGCTGTTGGTCTTCCTTGTGATTCAAATGTAGGTATCTTTGGCATATATTAATCCATTACTGGTTGTTGTTTTGGTGAATTTAAATATCCACCCATTCTAAGTAAACTTGTTCCTGTTTGTGTTATTGTTCCTAATTGTGCTGTTCTTGCAGTTTGTCTAGCAACCTCACCTTGTATTCTTGCAAAATTAGCTTCTTCAAATTTTCTTGCTTGACCAATCTTAGCATTATAATCCATAATATTTTTTTCAATTTCAGCTTGTTGAGCATTTGATCTTAATATTTTTAATCCAGTTCCTCCTAATTCTGCACCTGTTTTTAAAATTTTAGTTGTTGTTTGTCCCTGTAACTGTGAAAATTTTTCATCAAATCTTGCTATATCAAATTCTAATTGTTTATCTATTTGTGCTGCTTCTTGTTCAGCAATTTGTGCATTTCTATTTTGAATAGATTGATTATACTTACCAGCAGCACCTTGTTGTTTATACTGTGCATAACCCAATACTACTGTTGCAACTTCTGCTACCATTAATAAATCCTCGCAAATCTATAATGATCAGTATCATCAAAGCCATATTGTTTCATTAATCCTTCATTAGTAAATCCTAACCACTTAGCAAATCTAATTCCAATACCAAAGTCTGCACGAACTGCAGTTTGTAATCTTTTAATATTATTTGTTTTAGCTAAGTAATCTAAATTTTGTTTAACTGCTTTTGCAATTGTTATTGGATAGTTCCATACATCATTTTTAGCAATAAACCAACCTTCAGCTACATTACCCCAAACTCTTTTCATACCAGCTGCAGCAATTACCTTATCATTAATTAACCCTGTAAATGCCATACCTTCTTGTTCTAAAGACATACATTCATTATTTGTATCATTAATAATAAATGATCCATCTTTTTGTGTAAGCATGTGGTTCATTTGAGATTCCATAATCAATCTGCCATGATCTTGTCTGTAAGGAATTATAATTAATCTATTAGTCATTTGTAGTTAAGTCTGGGTATAACGATAAAACTGTTAAAGGTAAAGGTTGAGTTTGTCTTACAAATATAAATCCATCAGATTCATAATTACCTCTAAACTCAATCTCTTTATCACCAGTATATACTGGGATAGCTTTATCCATTAAAGTAGCTGAAGATCTAAATGGTATTGCTTCCATATTGTTTAAATCTGGACCAACTTCAACACCAACAGATTCATAAAGTCTAACTGTAATATTGTATATTCTTTTTGTTTTAGCTTGAGATGTACCATTCTGAGCTCCAGCATCTATTCTCATAGTTTGTAATATTGATGTGTAAGGTAAACCAACTTTAACTTTATTAACAAATCTTGATAAAGATATAGCACCTGATGCTACAGTTTTTTCAGGATGTGTTGCACCATTAGCAAGTACAGATACAGATTGTCCCTCAAGATGTTCTAATCCTGTTACTGAATTAACAACTTGAGATACAGTTGCACCAGCTGTGTGTGTAGCTGCTGTAGTGCTATTAGTTCCTCTTGTACAACCTGTTAATGTATTTGTAGATATTCCTGTATAAGTAATTAATTCGTTATCTATTTTAACTGTACCTGTAGTTGTAAAAGAAGTTGCTGATGTTAATATAATAGAAGTTACAGAAGTATTAACTGTAGTGTTAAGAGTTGTAGTTGCACCAGAATAAGAAAGTTGAGAATCTAAGAAATTAAAATCTGTATTATCATCTTCATCAAAATCAAATTGATTAATATATTCAACATAACGTCTTGTTACACCATTAATGGTACGTTTAATAATAACCCATGTTTGATATTCTTTATCATCAGTTGGAATGGTAGCTATGGATTCGCATACTGCAATACCAGTTCCAAATGCACCACCAAATATATGTTGATGCCAAGCAACAACTTGTTGTTCTCTTTGGTAAGTTAAACCAATTAATTTTCCATCTGCTCTTACACACCAAATAATTTGATTAGGCTCTT
>Ga0209400_1003115_pt1 | contig 12214 bp, 9 predicted proteins | sample M_130807_EF_Meta_FD_187313 | JGI IMG/M metagenome (GOLD analysis project Ga0209400, IMG submission 187313) | Freshwater microbial communities from Lake Montjoie, Canada to study carbon cycling - M_130807_EF_MetaG (SPAdes) (version 2) | ecosystem: Environmental > Aquatic > Freshwater > Lake... | reverse complement strand
GTTTACGTGTTTACACCTAAGTGTTTACGTGTCTACGTGTCTATGTGTTTACACTTAAGTGTTTACGTGTCTACGTGTCTATGTGTTTACACTTAAGCGTCTACGGATAATGTATTATGTAACGTGACAAATTATGTGTTAACACGTGCGCGTAATCATATAAGTAAGATACTACCCTAGTTTTATAATACCTAAACAATTTTTATTTTACTCTTAATTTTTTTATTAGTTTCTAACAGTAATTAATTTTTACTAGGGGGAATAAGGCTAAAATATTTATTCTGTCTTTACCCCCCTTATTTTCACCCTTTTTCTATCAGTTTCTTAGAAGGCTATTTAACCCCCTCTAGGGGTAATAATGAATAATCCCCCCCGCAATTATCTAGAGGGGGGTAAATGGCGATACTATGGCGCGCTATTGATACATAAGAGGGGTAGACTCTCAGGGGTTATCTCAGGGGGGATATCTCAGGGGGGGTAACAAGAGGGGTAACCAGGGGGATAACTAGGGGGTTATCTCAGAGGGATTAATCAGGGGGTAGATGCTGAAAAAATCTAGGGGTAACTTTCTATTTTGTGTATGTTCTATTTTTTGAATGTTGAAATGGCGCGAAATCGACCAACCCCTATATACAGAGATTTGCGCCACTACCATTTGTAACCAGTTACTTTCTATTCAATACCAGTATAAATTACAGCGTTTTTTGTCGCTTTAATGAAATTGCCGGAAATTTAAAATAAGACCCTTAAAAAACAATTTCCGGCAATTTCAAACAAACCACACAAACTAAATTTTTGTGTAATATATTAAAAGCTATAATACACACTTTTACTTCCTAGAAAATATTAATCTAATTTATCCTATTCTATCTGTTTACACTTAACAAATAAATTACATTGTTAAATGTCAACATATACACAATGCGATCGCTAATTTCTCCTATTCGATAATCATCAAACACTGTTTTATTGGAACTAAGCATATTTCAATATTCCCCCTGGCAAGTTGCACCAGAGCTGCTAGTTCATTCCCCCTGGCTAGAGATAACCAGAGCTGTTAGTTCATTCCCCCTGGCTAGAGATAACCAGAGCTGTTAGTTCATTCCCCCCTGGCTAGAGATAACCAGAGCTGCTAGTTCATTCCCCCCTGGCTAGAGATAACCAGAGCTGCTAGTTTATTCCCCCTTGGATAGAAATAACCAGAGCTGCTAGTTTATTCCCCCTGGCTAGAGTTAACCAGAGCTGTTAGTTTATTTCCCCTTGGTAATTCCCCCGCTGTCAATATTCCCCCTGGCTACCCCCTAAAACAACCCCTAAAAATGGTATATTTTGATACAAAAGAATACTAAAAAGCGCCATATTTCAAGTGTAAAATCAATGCGCAGGCTCAATGTATGATAGATGTTAATTTATATGTTTTATAGATAAAATTCTATATAATAGATTACATTAAAAACTATTTTGATTATGGGGTAGAGAGGTAAATCTAAAAGCTATACCAGATAAGGATTATAGAGATAATCGAAAGGCACGCGGTAAACTTATTACAAAAAAGTATTGTCAAAGATTATTACAAAGGGGGATAATGACAAAAAATACCCCTCCGTCAAAAAGATTAGGGGGAAAAGATTAGGGGGATTAAGAATTATTCACTAAAATCAAAAACATTATCATCATTATCATCAATTTCAGAATGGCTAATTTCTTCATAATTACCATCTTCGTTAGGGAATAATAAACTATCATCAGAGCTATTATCATCATCTTGTATTGGAAGATTTAATTTTTGTAAAACTTCATACTCAGGATGATGAGGTTTCATTCTATGTCTATGGCGCGATTTATCCAATATAGGATTAATGACATATTCCCCCTGTTTGATTAAATCAGCAATGGTTAGAATCATTAATTCATAATTCAGAGTTTCATCTTCATTCAAAAAATACATCTCATAGCTTTGACCATAACGACGCTTGTTACTCAGATATTCGCGCTCTAACGATTTAAATTGTTCTATGGTTTTAAAACTAAATTGGGATAGGGAAAACTCTCTTAGAAGTCCATAAACTATTTTACTATCCCCTGCAAATAATTGTTTTTCGTCGTATATTTCTTGATTATTTTTATAGTCATTAAGCTTTAATATTTGTGATTTTTTAAATACTTTACCCCTAGTTACTCTATTAGGATTATTCTGTAACTGTTGCATAAAAAACTTAGCGGGGGAAATATCGTCGTAAAAATTAGTATCTTCTAATTCCCCCTTGATTAATTCAAGACAGGTATGTTTTCGCTCATTGTAACTTCTAAAAGCTATTTTAGGAGTATAATCTGTAGGGGGTAAATTATCCCATAGATAATAATTAGATGTACCGTGAAATACCCCCCCTGTATAGATGTTTTTAATTTCTAATCCATACATTCCCTTCATAGGGGTTAATATCTCTCGTAGCTCTCGACTATTTATAGCTAGTTGATTATCAATTTCTAATTTTTCAGTTTCTTTTTCTAATACGGATAATTTAGGAAATAATTTTTTCGTATGTTCTAACGCTTTATCTGATAACCATTTTTTTGCTTCTTTTACCCCCTCGATAATTTTAGTTTCATTTTCATAGATTATTTCAAGATGTTTAAACTCAGTTTCACTATAAATGTAGTTAATCCTTTTTGCATTGTCAAGGGGTAGATAAATTATTTTACGGGGGGTAGTTTCTAAAAAATTTTCTGCATATATTTTTTTGAATTTATCAGAATAGAAGTAAACAACACGATTAGGATCGAAAACTACCCCGTCCGTAATACTTTGAAAGCCGTTTAAAGCTTTTTCAAGTGCCCAACACATAACCCTAGCACGCGCGGTAATGTTGTTAGCACACACAGAATTACTAATATCGAAAAAAGGACTACATAATATTCCAAAATTAGTATTATTAGTAAGTTTCATTAGTAAATCAAAAACTGATTTTTCGCCTTGGATCAACTTGTAGAATGCGCGCTTGGATAGTATTTTATTGATGATTGCAGTATCAAGATTAACTCTATACCAGTAGCTAGGAGTTTTTTTATTAGTTACTTGCTTTGACCCCCCTTTATCATTCTGTTTAGTGTAGTTAGTAGTTTTTTCTTCATAGTTTTTTATTGCAAATTCTAACTCTGGTATAGATTTACACTCGCCATAGCTAGGATAATAAACCGCGGTTATTACTTTGAGATTATCTAATAGTTCGTCTCTTTGTTTTTTACTACAAACTGTCATAATCCAGTCTAGTATATCTTGTGTAATTACCCCCGTCTCAATTTGATGCAACAAGATTTTAACTTTACCGTCTTTAACGTTGATAGCGCTTTTTGAATCTATAGTATATTCAAACCATGAAAGTATCATATCTTGGGCTATTTTTAAAGATGGCGCTGATACGATAGCTTGCCATAAACCATAGACTAACTCGTTATCTTTTTTACCGTATTTCCTTGCTTCTAACCATTGTCTGAGAGTCAAATATTTATTATTGTCTTTTCTGTTGCGAATAATTTTAAATGACTCTATAACTGGTATTCCTATCGGATATGATTGATTACGCAAACCATTTCCATAGCATGATTCAATGTCAGCATCAGCTAAGAAATCGGTAAATTTTACTTCTGTTTTTCTGTTTGAGAAACATCTACCCCCAAATACTTTTGCATTCAATGCTGTTGTATCAGAAGTTTCGTTAATAAGGCGACTAGTCGATCCTTCTGATAACATAGTTTCTTTAAAATATGTTATTTCATCTTTATCAATGGGATCAATATTTGACTTATTTAGTAATATTGATAGAAAAATATTAGCTACACTTTTACCGATAGATAACTCAGGGGGTTGATAATATTTTTCAATATCTAAATCTTGATAGATTTTATAGTAGTTTTCAGCATTACCATGCAAAATATCATACACGTGTAAATCATTCATAGCATAATCAACAAAGTCATTGGAACGATATAATATGGTTTGTAACATATTTTCTTTATCCGTCTGACTGAGTAGTTCCTTTTTGTTTATTATTTCATTGTATCTATCATGATTAGCCATAGTGCTTTTAATAAGATCATGATATGGCGCTATCCCCTGTAACGCGCACGTATCTATCATTCTCAGTTTTAGTCTAAACTCGACTTCATTTATAGTTATAGTACATGGTAATTCAATGTAGGGAGATACTAGCATTGACTTAGGACGGGGGGAATAAGTACCCGTTCTTAGTCGTTTTAGCATCTCAATTCTTCTGCTATGGTATTTCCCCCTTAAACAATTTCTTATATCTTCTCTTAGTATTTCATTTTGAAAAAGTAAATCTAATTCTGCTATCCCAAAATGAGCATAAATACTTAGATATAAAGATTTTGCTTTTTGTACCCTAGCAAGCTTTTTGTGAGGGGTTAAGCCATATTCAGATACTTTTAGCTTAATTTGATATCCCCTATCTCTCAGATAATCTACTATGGCGCTATCAGGGGATTTTTGAGGGGGGATATCCATTCTTACCCCCTCTTCTCTTGCAGCATCAATTAAAAAATCTGTAGCATATATAGAAGGTTCGCTATTTTTGTCTATCCCCTTGATTTGTGTCGTTAAATGAGATCTTGATAATCCCATTAATGCTAAAAATTCAGTATCGATAATTAGAGGTAAATGAAGATCAGTATCGAGGGGAATATCTTTAACAGCTTGCCATTCTACGTATTTATCGGGTAGAATCAAGCTTTTTTCAGATAAGTACAGATAACTGTCTTTTTCAACTTCGTAGGTTAAATCGATAGTTTTATCGTTATCCCCCGCGTCTTTTTCATCCCCTGTATTATTTATTTTTTGGTAGAATGGGGGTATATTAGAGACAGAAAAAAAGTTTTGCATACTTAGTTTTCATTATATTTAAGGTATTAATATTATCCTAACAGATAATAGAAAAGGGGGAAAATATCCCCCTTATTTTGTATGTCAAGATATTTTCTAAAATTTGTCAACCCTTTTTAAAAAGGTTTAATTATTTTAGATTTAAATGTTAACGCTCAAAAAGGATTACTTCTACACCTCCTGATTTTGACTTTTGTTGACTAACTATTGTTACTTGATGTTCTTTACCATCCGCTAGAATGCTTTTGAGATGAGCATTACAGATAACATTTTTATAAGTTAATCCTGTTTTTTTGCTAGTTAAATCAGCAAGTAAATCACCGTATTTATCAGATTTATTTCCGTTGAGATTAGCAGTAAATAATTCCCATTCAAGATTTTTCAGAGGTATCTCTAATATGGGTAATTCATTAACGTTGTGTGGATCGAAATTTTCAGCATCTAAGATAATGTCTGTTTCAGCATCTATGAAGCTATCACGATAATCAGCATCTAGAGAAATTGAAATTATGTATTCATTATCAGCAATTGTGACAATAGCAGACACGGGGGAATTAGCTTTAACGGATACCAGGACAAATTCTAGGGGGGTTTGGGCAAAATCTGGTAATGCGATAACTAATTCATTATCAACACGGTAAATACAGGGGATAGCGAACCGAAGCGATCCTAGTTTATCTGTATAGAATTTTGCAACGATAGTATCAGGGGGTAAAGGTACTCCTAATTGCCTTGCAGTAAAAACATGATTTTTTGATTTGCATGATTTTTGCAATTGAGCAAAGTTTTTAGCACGAAAGTTTTCAATTCTTGAATTAATGTCTATCATGGTATGTTTCCAAATTACGATTTTAGAGTTTTACGAATTTACAGAAATTACGAAAGTTACTTATTTACATTTCCCCCTCCTATGAGCTATCAATACAATTAATCTTCTTAATCATCATCATCCTTCCTAAATAACTTCTAAATTGTTTTTGAGTGTAGAAACATAATCATTTAAAACTTGTCTTACTAATTGTTGATAAGGTACTTTACTTTTAACTGCAAATTCTTTTAAAAATAATACATCATCTTGCCATAATCTAATTGTAGTTGTATGCTTTTTAGTTTTTGGTTGGTTGGTTGTCATTTTGTTCTTTTGATTTTAACTTTTTTAATTTTTTTGCATCTTCAGAGGTATAGTCAGTGTCCTTTTTTGGATCGACGTGATAGTAAAAAGAGTCTGAATTTTTAATCATCTCAAATACTTTACAATTGACTTTTCAAAGATAACATACATTATATTAGTATGGCAAGTTTAAATTATGGTATTAAACGCTATCAATTAAAGTATCTGACTAATTTCGTAGCCTTGTGCTTCTATTGTCTTAATGGCTTGATTAGCGTTGATTATGATATCTACCCCTAAGTATCTACAGTGAATCTCGCTTAAAGCTTTTAGACCTAAAATAAAATCTTTGGGGTAACGTCTATCTGATTCAAAGCATTCCTGTAAACGTTCGTTGGCAAGTGCTAAATTTTTTAGCATCAATAGATTGATAATATTTTGGATCGCGGTAACATTAGCATCTAGGTTATTCTCAACATTGACAACTTGAGAGTAGGTTAAACCAAATTCTGCTAAGAACATATCAAAGTCTAAAATTTCAACCTTACCCCCCTTGCAAATTTCAGCTTCAATTCTGAGTGCTTCTGTTAAGTCTTTTCTACTCTTGTTATAGTGTTTAGTAAAATGTATTCTAATTTCGTCAAGAGTAATATTTTCACCTAAATTATCTAGATACCCCTGTAGATAATCAAAGCTTTTACCTACACTGTAAAGATTAGATACCGTTTGTTTTATTTCTTCATTAATTCCACACAGGCGACACGCTTTAACCTTTACCATTGCCTTTAATTCCTTTTATTAGGGGAATAATTCCCCCTGGTTACTAGTTAATGATTACAACTTCTGATATTGCTCTTTTTCCCCTGTTATGTACGGGGGTAAGATCGTATTTGTCGTTGTGAGCATTTATTATGTCTGAATATTCGTCAAAGTACGCTTTAACTACAGAATGGCGACTACCTGTTAAATCCATTACCGCGCGCGAAGTAATACAGTATGTAAGTTCGTGTTCACCTTGACATTCATTATGCTCTATGATTGCTTTTACCGCGCGCGCTACTTTTTCGTTTCCAGATTTTGGAGTATTTGAACCCTTTAATACTTGCCAGGGGGTATCGCTAAAAATTATGGTTTTAACCTTGTTTAACTCGTAACAAGTAATCATTTTGCTCATTAAATCATTGACGTCATCCCCTGATTCTTCCATTAAAAAGTATAGTTTTTTACGGTTATCAAGCGATAAATTAATATCAAAATTAGGAATATCCAAACTAAAAAACATATCGTTTAGGTCAAAGAGAGTGTAATCTAAATAGCCTTTTGTTGTCGAATCATTGTTAGTATGTCCTAACAACATAGAATAATAGTCTAGACATTTTCTAATATCACCTATAGAACATTCTCTAGAAACGATAATAGTTGAGTAACAACGTCTTAAAATTCTGCAAGTTACTCCTGTTTGTTCTGTTTGTAGTGCTAGGGGGATAGGAATAAACTGATAATGTTCTTTAACCACTTTATTAATTATGGCGTTGAATCTGTCATCAATCATTTCATGTTTTTTTATATCGTCGTCTTCAAATAATTGATTTATCAATTCTAACTTACTTTGTATTTCTACATTGTTAATAGCTGATTGCCATATCTCAAACAAGTTTGAAGCTTCAAAAATTGTCCCTATCTCATAACTATCTACAATGTCCTTTTTAGTCTTTAATTGTCCATTGAATTTGAAAGTATGAGTATGACCATCTACAAGTTCAAAGCTATTAGGATTAAATAATTCTGTAGGTCTACGTCCCAAACTTGCAATTAATCCCCCTAATTGCTCATAAGGATTATCTGATAAAAGTAATTGCTCTGTTGTTTGTAGATATAAGTCAAGGTCAAAAATTAAACTATCATGTTGTTTTGCGATAATTTTAGACTCTTTTAATGCGCGCCATTGTTCACTACTTAGACTAAAAGAATCATAGGCATAATAAGTAAATTCTCCTTTTACTTCATAACCAGTAACGCCATTAATAGCATCAATATTTTCTGTAAAAAAGCCTTTAGGATTACCACGGCTTGCTTTTTGCCAATTTTTGACGCGCGTTAATACTTTTTCTTCGTCATCAGAATCTACTAAATCAAACACATAATAACGAATAGGGGTAACAAAATCTTCTATTGATTCTTGGTTTAATTGCACTCTGTCAAGTAATTTATGGCATTTGGCAATAATTTCTAAGCATACTCTGTAAGTTGTCAATTCTTTACCAGGTCTAGGTTTTAGTAGTGATAACTCGTTATTTACATAATCAATCAATTCATCAATATTCATGGTGTCTATCCCCTGGTTTAACTCGTAACTTTTACAGTCTAACACGCTAACTGTAAAAGTGTCAATTGTTAAATCATGTAATTTTTTAAAGACACAATTGTTGTTTTATTAAGCGCTCGATATGGCGTTACTGCAAGGGTTATCGCTAATGACATAATACAATCATCATTTTTACTTGAGATAGCGCGGTATTGTTCCCCATAGCTTCTAAAGTCAAAAAATTCTTGATAGAATGGAGAATTACGGGGGATGCTGATTATATTTTGTTCCATAGCCAAAATTAACCGCGTGATATTCCCTACTTTGTTACTTTGATTAGTTGTAATCTTTTCTATCTGACAATCAGTAAGCTTTACAAGTTGCTCATAGTATATTTGTCCTAATCCATTAATCTCAATGCCTAGGCATTGGGGGGAATATTTTTCTATTAAATTAACTATCTGTAATATGTTATAGTCGCTTGTTTTCTTCCTATTGCGATACCACTCAACTAAGAAGTATTCTCCCTCTACTTCTTTTAAGACAGTAGCAACAGTATAGTCATTGCCCATACCGCTACAATCAATCCCTATATAGTAGTTAGCGCTATCATCCTTAATCGTCTCTTTTTCCCCCTTACAAATTCTAGCTATTAGTTCGGGGGGGAATACTATTGAGTCACTGCTAGTAAAACTTAGGTTATATTCCTGTTCAACTATTTCACTAGATAAATCGAATTTATCCCTAATCAAGTCAAGGTAATTCTCTATCTGTGAGTATTCAGGGTGCGCTAGCCAGTGTATAAATATCGTTGCTTTACCTTTTATCGAATAACACTGATAGGGGGGTATATTTAGCTCACAGATAGCTTTACAGGTATCTATCACGTTTAAACCGTCTAACTGTAATTTGTCATAGTAAAAACCACTTTGTCCATTAGGGGTACTTAGCAAAATAATTTTAGCTTTGTCAGCATTCATACTTGTAGTTGGTATAGCGCTTTTATATATTTCTTCAATGTCATCTATAAAACTACATTCATCGAAAAGTATGTCTGATACTGACTCTAACCCCCGCGAACCATAAGCAGTACTATTCCTAAAAAGGATTCTACCCCCCTGTTTAAACACGATATCGGTTAAAGAATCGGTTTTAGTTGATACCCCCAATGACTCGATTTGACGTCTTAGTCTCTTAGCAATATTTGAAGTATCGCTCTGTGTTTTAGAAAAAATTACTGCGAGATAGCCGTCAAATTTCAAAGCTTTATGTAAAAAATAATTACTAATAGTTTCAGTAATTCCTAATTGTCTAGTTTTGGCAATAGTAATTAAACTATTTTTCTCTATATCTGATATCAATTTAACCTGATAATCATAGGGAATAAAATCAACGATTTTAGCACCGCTTCTGATTTTTGTTAAAGGAGCAAAATCTTCCCATAACTCAGGTATAACAATACTCTCAGAGTTTTTATCTATGCTTAAATACTTTGATTTATACTTTCTAGATAGAGGAATATTAAGCATTTTTAGCCCAATATGTTTTAACAGATAAGTTTGATAATGAAGCTAACGCTATAGATAAGCAACTTTCTTCTTTGTAATCGAAAGTAATATCAAATTTTCTGCTAAAAGTAATCTCTTTAAAATTTAATTTAAAGAAAAAGCTAGATATCTCAGTATGGTAGTCAAACTCTGGTATTATCCTAGCTTTAATACGGGGGTAATATTTTTTGAATGAAGTATAAAACTCTTTGTTAATATGCACACAATCATAATCATTATCTTTTAAATAACTCTCTATGCTAGATATATCAAGGCTTTTAGAAATTATGATATCTGAAATATTGAAATTAGAATGATTGATTAAAGCATAACCAGATATATCACAAACAAGTACAATAGCCATATATCCCCCCCTGTAGCTATCTTCATTCTACTTTATAAAAATAATTATTGACACATTTACAGTATAACTGTTAGATTGTTATAAGTTTATAGGAGATTATTAAGTAACTTTAATGAAATACAACAAAGACAAGTATAAATTTTCAAAACCAAAAGTAAGTAATCTCTATCTAATAACAAGTAACACTGAATACTTAACATCGACACAAACAGGAGAAATTTTGTCTGAAATGAAAGGTGGGATAAGAATAAAAGAATCTGGAGAAATTGAAGTATTAAATATTTTGGCTATGTATTGTGTAGAGGAATACGCCAAAATTAATGGGTTAAAAACTACTGTATTCCCCCCTTTAGAGATAAAGCATTGTTAATCTCCTATCCCCCTAGTCTAATTGACGGGGGGTATTTTTATGTGTAATTATCTTTGACAATACTTTTTTGTAATAAGTTTACCGCGTGCCTTTCGATTATCTCTATAATCCTTATCTGGTATAGCTTTTAGATTTACCTCTCTACCCCATAATCAAAATAGTTTTTAATGTAATCTATTATATAGAATTTTATCTATAAAACATATAAATTAACATCTATCATACATTGAGCCTGCGCATTGATTTTACACTTGAAATATGGCGCTTTTTAGTATTCTTTTGTATCAAAATATACCATTTTTAGGGGTTGTTTTAGGGGGTAGCCAGGGGGAATATTGACAGCGGGGGAATTACCAAGGGGAAATAAACTAACAGCTCTGGTTAACTCTAGCCAGGGGGAATAAACTAGCAGCTCTGGTTATTTCTATCCAAGGGGGAATAAACTAGCAGCTCTGGTTATCTCTAGCCAGGGGGGAATGAACTAGCAGCTCTGGTTATCTCTAGCCAGGGGGGAATGAACTAACAGCTCTGGTTATCTCTAGCCAGGGGGAATGAACTAACAGCTCTGGTTATCTCTAGCCAGGGGGAATGAACTAGCAGCTCTGGTGCAACTTGCCAGGGGGAATATTGAAATATGCTTAGTTCCAATAAAACAGTGTTTGATGATTATCGAATAGGGGAAATTAGCGATCGCATTGTGTATATGTTGACATTTAACAATGTAATTTATTTGTTAAGTGTAAACAGATAGAATAGGATAAATTAGATTAATATTTTCTAGGAAGTAAAAGTGTGTATTATAGCTTTTAATATATTACACAAAAATTTAGTTTGTGTGGTTTGTTTGAAATTGCCGGAAATTGTTTTTTAAGGGTCTTATTTTAAATTTCCGGCAATTTCATTAAAGCGACAAAAAACGCTGTAATTTATACTGGTATTGAATAGAAAGTAACTGGTTACAAATGGTAGTGGCGCAAATCTCTGTATATAGGGGTTGGTCGATTTCGCGCCATTTCAACATTCAAAAAATAGAACATACACAAAATAGAAAGTTACCCCTAGATTTTTTCAGCATCTACCCCCTGATTAATCCCTCTGAGATAACCCCCTAGTTATCCCCCTGGTTACCCCTCTTGTTACCCCCCCTGAGATATCCCCCCTGAGATAACCCCTGAGAGTCTACCCCTCTTATGTATCAATAGCGCGCCATAGTATCGCCATTTACCCCCCTCTAGATAATTGCGGGGGGGATTATTCATTATTACCCCTAGAGGGGGTTAAATAGCCTTCTAAGAAACTGATAGAAAAAGGGTGAAAATAAGGGGGGTAAAGACAGAATAAATATTTTAGCCTTATTCCCCCTAGTAAAAATTAATTACTGTTAGAAACTAATAAAAAAATTAAGAGTAAAATAAAAATTGTTTAGGTATTATAAAACTAGGGTAGTATCTTACTTATATGATTACGCGCACGTGTTAACACATAATTTGTCACGTTACATAATACATTATCCGTAGACGCTTAAGTGTAAACACATAGACACGTAGACACGTAAACACTTAAGTGTAAACACATAGACACGTAGACACGTAAACACTTAGGTGTAAACACGTAAAC
>Ga0209400_1003109_pt1 | contig 12229 bp, 8 predicted proteins | sample M_130807_EF_Meta_FD_187313 | JGI IMG/M metagenome (GOLD analysis project Ga0209400, IMG submission 187313) | Freshwater microbial communities from Lake Montjoie, Canada to study carbon cycling - M_130807_EF_MetaG (SPAdes) (version 2) | ecosystem: Environmental > Aquatic > Freshwater > Lake... | reverse complement strand
GTCGCCGTCGCCACCGAAGGCGGCGTTTTGCGCGAGGAAATGGTATTCGGGCAACAGCAGGTCGAACCATTGCTGCGTCCTGACTTCCAGAGCCTGCTTGCGGAAAAAGAAATCCAGCGGTTCAGGACGTTTGTAATCGGTGATGCGATGAATGCCTTCATCGACCGCATACACAATGATCCGCGATTTTTGACTCGCACGATAACCGACGGTCAGCTTCTGCCCCGGTTTCAACAGCTTCGGCGCGTCGAGCGCCACTTCGAGATGCCGTTTCACCGGTTTGATGGAAATCGGTTCGGCGGCATAGCTGAGCGGACTCATCATGATTTCGGCCGAGTCGAGCGAGCGCACGAAGGAAACGTTGCAGTACACCGTGCCCTCCAGACCTTCCGGGATCGGAATCGTCTGCACGCTGGCGGTCGTGTCGGCCTTGAACCACTGCGAATAGAGGACCTTCTCGCGCTCCAGAGTGATCAATCCAGCTCCGGCGTAGGGCGCGACGATCGACACATCCACTTTCGAGCCGGCAAGTGCCTCGGACTGCGAAAGTTTGATTGTCAATTCCGCATCGCGGTCGAGACTGCGTTGCTCGTCGCCCTTGCCAATGACGTTGTAGGAAATCCTGCAAACGACCTCGTCGTTGGCATTGACAACTTCGAGGAAGAATCGCCCGACTTTGCTGGTGTCGATGTCCATGTTGACATCTCCCGCAGCCCACGAGATGTCCTTGCGCTCCTCGACCAACAGATTGCGTTGCTGTGATTCATAGACCATGCTGCCATTGTCCTGCTTGCGCAGCACCGAAACATATTTGGTCTGGGTGATGCGGTATTTCAATCCCTGCACCGCGATCGATTTCAGGTCGGGATTCACGGCGATCAACTTCACCGCGCAGGCGCTGTCCTTGCCGAGATAATCGAGTTTGCCGTCGCTCTTGTAGCCGACGACAAAGTCCCAAGGCGAAACCAACAGGCGGCGGGATTCGCGAACCCCGTGGCCGCCATCGGTTTCGAAGGCCTCCAGCTTGACATCGACGCTGATGTTCGCTTTGCCGATGTTCGCAAGCGGAAGTGAAACCGCGGCCTTGCCATCGACATCGGTTTTCACTTCACCGAGATTGATGACCTTGCCCGCGATCGATTCAGGATCGGCCACTGCGTTGAATTCATAACCGGGCCACTCACTGAACGAAAATTCCGCACGGCTCAGCTCCATGGTGCCGGTGACCCGGCGATCGGCGGCAACCACTCCGAAGAGATTTTCCAGGTCGATCTTCGCTTTCCTGTCCTCCGGTTTGACCCAGCCTTTGGGCAGTTCCGGCTCCAGCGCCACCTTCATTTTCAGGCGGTCGGGTCGGAAGTCCTCGATACGCAATGCCGTGCGACCCAGCAAAAACGAGGTGGCGTTCATTTCCATGTTCATCACCCAGAGGGAAAGTTCGTATACACCCGTGGGTGAGAGTTCCGAGGTTTTCAACTCGCCTTCCAACAATCCATCGCGCTCCAGTTTCATCTGCATCGCCGCGACCTGGTTGCCTTCGCTGTCGCGCAGTGCAGCCTGCAGCGGCAGACCTTCGATCACCGGTTGCCAGTCGCGCCGACGCACCACGGCCCCGAAATGGATCGCATCGCCGGGTCGATAGATGCCGCGCTCGCAAAAGACCTGAGCCTCCACCGCCTGGGTGCGCGAGTTCAGCACGCCGCCGGTGTCGTAGCGCGAGTAATCCAGCGCCGGCAGTTGACCGGGGCGCAGCGGCACGAACGAAAGGTCTTCGCCGTGACTGACAAGCACGGCAACCGGCTGCAGTTCCTTCGCGGTCACTTTCGGTTTGCTCATCGTCGCTCGCCCCCCGGCATTGGTCATCCCAACCTCCAGGCTGGTGCCGTTGCGCGAGAGCAATGTGACCCTTGCGTTGGCCACGGGCGTTTGCCCTTTGATCGACATCACAAAAACATCGCGGCTGCCATCGGCATTGGTTTTGATCAACAAACCGAGGTCGGTGAGCATGACAAAACGCTGGCTCGCCACCTGGCCATCCGACCACTGCAGGTCATTGGTTTTTTTGACATTGGTAAACCAGTCGTCAACCCGGGCCGGAGAGCCGTCATGGTTGACGAAGGAAACATCCGCCGCACCTTCATCGATCTGATAATAGTCGGGGCTGTCACCGGATTCATCGTATTCCTCGGGATCGGTCACCCGCGACAGGACCGTAGTGTCGGGCGGGTCCGTCAGCGTGGCGCTGATTTCCTGAACCTGGGTGAAAAACACCCCGCGCGAAGGATCGAGGTCGCTGGGGTCGGCTTTGGCGAGCGCCGCGCTCATGTCGAACGCCGTGTAGCACGCATCCCAATCGTTTTTTTTGTCGACCCGGACGATGAACTGCTGGCTGCGCACCAGGCTGTCCTTGCTGAAATTGCCCTCGAGCGCGGGCGCGGAAAAATCGCCGTAATCATTCTGGGTGATCAGATGGTTCAGTTCACCCGCCCGGACCCGACCGAGTGTCACCTTGACGAACTCAATGCCGCGCGATTTGATCTGGATTTTTTTCTCCCCTTGCAAGGCGAGGATGTTGCCCTTGCCCGTCCACTCGAGTTCCTTGGGAAACAGCGGCGCGTCGAGGAGACTGCGGAAATCGTGCTCGAGTTCAAAACCTCCGAGACCGGGAAGCCCCTGGCTGATCGAGAGAAACAAACGTCCGGGTCCGGGGGTGAAAAACTGATAGGCGTGATCGCGCGATTGCGGGGCTTCGTCTTCCTGAATCGCCCGTTCGAGCTTCAATTCGGTAGCCCGTGAGAGCATTTCCGCGCTGACATCGGCTTCGTCCTTTTGATGGGCGATCAACCACTCGTTGTCCTTTGCCGTCAGTTTCCACAGGTGAATCCTCGACAACAAATCGCCCGCTTTGAGGTCGAGCGTGGAGGAAAAATTCAGAAACTGCTTTGGTTCACCTTCGGCATTCTTGACGATGCGTGTCGTGGCATCGGTGATCGACAGCGCGGAAAACTTGTCGGGCACCAGAGCTTTCGCCACCACTTCGGTTGCCGTGGGTTTTCCACCGCTGCGGGCGAGCAGCCCGGGTCGGACTGCCAGTTTCATCTCCACTGACTTGGCCGGGATCGCGATTCGTCCGCTGCGGAAATACCAGAGATTCGGCTGCTTCGCCGCGGTCACTGTGAACTGCGGCTGGCCTGCAACGAACAATCCGGGCGCCTCGCCGAGAGCCTCGAAGGTGATCGACTTGACCAGTGCGTCGTGATCGACCGGAGAACTGGTGCGAATAGTCGCGGTGAGTTCATGCACCTCCGCCTGGTCAGGCTGGGTATAGAAAATGTAGTTTTCGATCCCGACGGTGAGCGGGAGAGTGGAAAATTTCGGCTCCAGAGTGGACAGGACGGTTTCCCCGGCGAATTGATTTTTCGCCATCGTCACCGTGTATTCGCTGCCAGCCTGCCATTCTTCGGCGGGCTGGAAAACCAGCGACTTTTCATTGACCCAGCGCCAGCTTCCCGCGATCGGCGGTTTCAGGGCGATGCCCGATTCCACAACCTTGCCGCTTTTTTCCAATGGTGCCGCCGGTTCGCTGAAGTTGATCGTCACGGCACCGTAGAATGTTTTGTCCTTCTCCCATCGGGTGGCGGGCGGGGCGGTGACTGCCACGCCGACCTTGCGGATTTCGACGAGCTGTCGCTCCCGCGGTTGGTGCATCAGCCACCAGTTCTGCCATTGCTGGTAGCCAAAAAAGCCCAGCAGCGTCATCACTGCCAGGCTTCCGATCAGTCGCGGTCGTTTGACCAGCAACTGTGATGTTTTCCCTGCAATCCAGCGCATCCAAGGAGGAGGCTGCCATTTTCCGATCAGGGCACTCAGGCAGAGTGCCAGGATACGGAATGATTTTGTTACGATACCAACGATCCCTTTGCCACAATTCCGCAGTGTTTGTTTCATATGTGAGATGAACGAATCATCTCAGGCATGCATAAGGGGAGGGGCGTTGGCTTCTTTCAGCGATTTCATCAAAAGAAAAATAATAAGTTCCGGGGTGACAAAACCGACGCATGGCGAGTTCCGTTAGTCGCACGAAGAGTCGAGAATGTGGCGTTTTTTTTGATTAGGGCAAGGAACGATCTCCGAGCGTTCCGGTGGGGGACGGCTACATTTCACCCTAACGCAACCAACCTTCATCCCACGGCCCCGTTTGCAAATAAAGTCAGTGAGAGAGGGAGATTCTTCGCTGTGCGCTCACAGCTCACTCGCGAAAACCCGCGCCCGGCAGGATGCCGGACGAAGCCTGCGGGACGCAGGCGCTCCCCGTGAAGAATTTCCCTGCCGGAGAGGCTTTTGTGCCGGGCGGCTAACGATCAAAGCCGCAGGAAGCGAATCTTGCTCCGTGCCAAAGCTCCGCATGCGCTGCAAGTTTATGGCAAGATCGGCTTCCAATGCCTTGAGACGTGCGGAGTCGGTGCGAAGCCCCACCTCCAGGCGGGCGAGAATGTGGCCGATTTGATGATCGATCATTGTGTTGCGGATGCTGAGAGTTGGTTGAAGCCGGCGCATGCGCGACGCTTGAACCATCATTCACGCTGTGGGGGATGAAAGCGATGGGGTGTTTCCCTACTGTCCGAAGGATGATTCATCAATGATGCAATGGCAAAATTTCTGTGCATAAACTTTCACCGCTTGAAATAGGCCATTTCATTCCGGTGCGAAAATTTTACCTTTTTTAAATTGTCCTATTTATTTCTGTTCGAAAATTATAACCGATTAAAATAGCCCTATATGTGCCTGTGCAAAAACTTTCACAACATGAAACAGCAATAATTATTACTGTGCATAAATTATAACCAATTGAAACGATACAATTTATGCCTCTTCAAAAACTTTAACCGACTAAATTAGACATATTAATGCTTATGCAAAAACTTTAAAAAACAAAAATAGACCTATTTATGCTTGTGCGAAAACTTTAACCGGCTGAAATAGTCCTATTTATTACTGTGAGAAAAATGTCACCGACCGAAATAGTCCTATCAGTGCTGGTGATAAAATTCGCACTGATCCGCGCTACCCGTTCACTTGGGTCACGTGGTTCAGAAGGGCGGTCACGGCGGAATACTTCAGCCCTGCGGTTCCGTATTTGCGGATTTCCTGGGTTCCAGCACCTCGATCTTCACCGGAGCGACTCCGCGGGAGTAAAAACCGATGCGTTCGGCACAGCCGATGGTCACGTCGATGATTCGACCCTTGATATACGGCCCCCTGTCGGTGATGCGGACGATTTCCGACTTGCCATTGGCCATGTTGGTTACTCGGACCCGGCTTCCCAGCGGGAGTGTCTTGTGCGCGGCCGTGGAGGCGGAGTTCGACAACCGTTCACCGCTCGCCGTGCGGGTGCCGTAGTTCGTGCTGACGGAATACCAGGACGCTTTGCCGTGCTGCACGGTTTTCACGTTCCACTCATCGGTCGTTTGCTGTTGGTTCTGTGCGGTGTTTTTCATTTCCGCACAAGCGGAAAAGAACAGCGAAATCACGGCAGTCATCGCATGGGTTGTTGATCGGATTGTCATGGCGGGCTGACATTCTACGCTTTTCTCAAAAAGCTGTTCAAGGCTGAAAGAGAGTTTTTTTTCACCCGTTCGGAAACAGCCCCGGCGGGAACTTTACCGAGAAAAGTTCGCCCGTGTCACAGCGCCGCTGCCGCTGGTTGCGGTGCCTTTCATTGGCAAAAGAAGTCGTCCGCGCGGACGACCATGGCTGTGCCGATCAGAGCAGGTATTTGCTGGCTTGTTCGACGTCCTTGTCGCCCCGACCGGAAAGGTTGACGATGATCAGGGATGATGTCGGCAGCAGGGGTGCGATTTTTTGCACGTATGCAATGGCATGGGCGGTTTCCAATGCCGGCAGAATCCCCTCGGTGGTGGCAAGAGTCTTGAAACCAGCCAGAACTTCCGTGTCCGTGGCGTAGGTGTATTCCACCCGACCGATGCTTTGCAGATAAGCGTGTTCCGGTCCGATCGCGGCATAGTCGAGGCCGGCGCTGATCGAGTGGGTGAGTTCGATCTGACCGTCGGCATTGGCCAGCAGCCAAGTTTTCGTGCCCTGGAGAACTCCGAGTTTGCCCCCTTGGAAGCGGGCGGCGTGACGCTCGGGAACGATTCCGTCGCCACCGGCCTCCACGCCGACCATGCGAACACCGGCATCGCGAAGAAAGGGGTGAAAGAGACCGATTGCATTCGATCCGCCACCGACGCAGGCGACCAGCAGATCGGGCAGTCGGCCTTCTTTTTCCAAAATTTGCTCTCTGGCCTCGACACCGGTGACGCGGTGAAAATCGCGAACCATCATCGGAAACGGATGCGATCCCAAAGCTGAGCCAAGTATGTAGTGCGTGTGTTCCACGCTGGCCACCCAATCGCGCATGGCTTCATTGACAGCTTCTTTCAAGGTCGCTTGTCCGGCGGTCACGGGGACTACCTTCGCGCCCATCAGGCGCATGCGGGCCACGTTCAGCGACTGACGCTCCATGTCCACGGCACCCATGTAAATGATGCATTCCATGCCGAAGCGGGCGCAAACGGTGGCGGTGGCCACCCCGTGTTGTCCGGCACCGGTTTCGGCAATGATCCGGGTTTTGCCCAGGCGTTTGGCCAGTAGGATCTGCCCGAGAGCGTTGTTGATTTTGTGCGCTCCGGTGTGCAGCAGGTCCTCGCGTTTGAGATAGATTTTCGCGCCGCCCAGTAGTCCGCTCCAACGCTCCGCAAAATACAGGGGAGTTGGACGACCCGCATAGTTATGAAGCAGGTCATCGAGTTCGGCTTGAAATGCGGGATCGTTTTTGGCCTTTTCGTAGGCGATGGCGAGGTCCTGCAGCGGGGTCATCAGGGTTTCGGGAACAAACATCCCGCCAAACTCCCCGAAGTGACCTGTGGCATCGGGAACGGTGGTCAATAATTCAGGCATCGCGCGGACAATCAATCAGGTTGTGGGAATTTGTCAAAGTGGATTTGCCCCGTCTTCGAGCCAGTCGAAATCAATCCAGTCCTGTCCGTGGATGACTTCGCACAACAATGGAGCTTTTGCGGCCACAGGAATGACCTGTTTGTTGGCAATCGCGACCGTGTCCAGTTCATCGATCAAGTGATTGAGCACGATTCCCCGGAGCGAGAGTCCGCGGGCTCGAATGGACTGGCAGCTCAGGACCGTGTGGTTGATGGCCCCCAGGCGGTTGGCGACGACCAACACGACGGGCAATTGCAGGGCCTCGGCGAAGTCGGCGGTGCTGTAGTCGGCGGTGATCGGCACCTCCCAGCCGCCGATTCCCTCCACGATGACCGTTGCGTGTTTCGCGGCGAGCGTTTCATACCCCTCGATCAGCGAGGCGATGTCAATCGCGCGGTTTTCGAGCTGCGCGGCGACCCACGGTGCGGCGGCGGTTTTCAGCCAGACCGGGTTGACAAGCTCGATCGGAATATCTCCGGAAGCACGGGAGAGAATGCGGGCATCGTCGCGATCTCCACAGACAATTGGTTTGTAGCCCACCGCATCAATGCCATTCGCGCGCAGCGTTTCCAACATGATCCGTGCGACATGTGTTTTGCCCACGCCCGTGTCTGTGCCGCTGAGGAAAAAGTTCATGGACGGTCTATTTTTCTTCTTCCTCCACCTTCACCTTGGGCGTTTTCTCGCTCATGCTGCTGTTGATTTTTTCCTGCAACTGATAGATTTCCAGCAGTTTTTCCTCGATCAACCGATTCTCATCCGCCCGCGCGCCCTTGGTGATTTCCGGCAAGCGGAGTTCCAGAAGTCCCATGATTTCCCGCAGTTTTTGATCCAGCAGGCGCTGGTCCTCGGCCTGTGTCAGTTTGCCGGCATCCTGTGATCCATCGGTGATGTGCGCGTGGATCACGTACCAGATCGCATAGGCGGCGATGAGCGAGATGATTTTAGCCGCCCAGTTCTTTGTCAGCGAATGTTTCATTGGGATCGGGAGTGGTGAGGAATTGAGCTTCGAGTCGCAGTCGGAAATCCTCGGCGTTGCCGGTGCGGATCAATTCGCCATCGACGGAGAGGGAAATGATTCCGGTCTCTTCGGAAACCACCACGACCACGCAGTCGGCTTCCTCGGAAACCCCGATCGCGGCGCGATGGCGCAAGCCGATGGATCTGTCGCCCAGTTCCTTTTGGCTGACAGGAAAAACGCAGGCGGCGGCGGCCACGCGATCCTGGGCGATGATCATTCCGCCGTCGTGCAGCGGCGACTTGGGATGGAACACCGCCATTGCGAGTTCCTGGGAGAAAATCGCATCCATTTTCACGCCGGTTTCGAGATAGGGTTTCATGCTGATGCCCCGCTCGATGGCAAAAAGCGCGCCGATTCTTTTTTTCGAAAGCGCGATGACCGCATCGGCAAACAATTCCAAAAACGCCAGCTTGCGGGTGGTCGAAAACATGAACAGCCGGCTGCTGCCGAGCTTGGCCAGGGCGTTGCGCAGTTCGGGTTGGAAAATCACGATCAGCGCCAGAGCCAATGCCGCCGCCGCGCGGGTGATGATCCAGCCGATGACCTCGAACGCAAACAGCCGCGAAATCAAGGTCAGCACGACGAGGATCGAGACCAGTCCGACGAGAATGCGCGCGCCGCGGGTCGAACGGAAGGCCCGGAAAATCTGGTAAACCCCCAGCGCGAGAATCAGAATCTCGATGGCGTTGCGCCAATGTTCTGTAATGAATTTCCCAATATCCGGCATCCGCACGCAGCCTAGTCGATCCGCGCTGGAGTGTCACCCCGATTCTTGGAAATCTTGAAACGCGGAGCTTCCGCCCTTGTCAGCACCCACATCGTCTGCTAGAACCCCGCCGTGAAATTGATTCGGCATGGAGAGTGGGGCAGGGAGGAACCAGGAGTGATTCTGCCGGATGGCAGGCGTATCGATGCCAGCGGGGAATTTTCCGATTACGACGAAGGATTTTTCGCCACCGGAGGGATCGAGTCGCTCGCACAATGGGTTGAAGACGGCTGCATCGGCGGGGTGGAAATTTCCCCGCTGACCCGCATCGGCGCGCCGGTGGACCGTCCATCCAAGATCGTCTGCGTGGGCAAAAACTACCTCGATCATGCCAAGGAGTTCAACGAGGGCATCCCCACCGAGCCGGTGTTGTTCATGAAAGCCTCGTCCTCCTGGAGCGGGCCGTTTGATGACGTGATGCGCCCTCCGGGAGCGGACAGGCTCGACTACGAAGTGGAACTCGCGGTGGTCATCGGTCAAACGATGCGGCACGTCAGCGAGGAGACCGCGCTGGATTATGTGGCCGGCTATTCGGTGTTCTGCGATTACTCCGAGCGCGCCTATCAGAAAGACATGGGCGGCCAGTGGACCAAGGGAAAAAGTTACGACCGCTTCGCCCCGATGGGTCCCTATCTTGTGCCCGCGACGCAAGTGAAGGACCCCCAGGCGCTGCGACTGTGGACCAAGGTCAATGGCGAGCTGCGGCAGAATGGTTATACCGGCGACATGATGTTTCCGGTGAAGATGATTCTGAGTTACATCAGCCGTTTCATGACCCTGCTGCCCGGCGATGTGGTGGCCACCGGAACTCCCGCCGGCGTGGCGATGGGCATGAATCCTCCACGCTACCTTGAGCCCGGCGACTACGTGGAACTGGGCATCGAGGAACTCGGAGAGATGGGGCAACGAATCGTCGCCTGGTGAGTTCACGCACGATCAAAGCGGCGGCGGCTGTCCTGCATGCCCGGCGTTTTCGGCGTTTCCGGCGATGAGTTGCGCGAGCAGTTCGCTGTTCCGCGGCAGAACCGTCAGCCTCGCTCCGCTGCCCATGACTTTCTGCGTTTCAAGAATTTCGAACATCGCCTCCGAAACCTCCTTGTCCTCAGAAATCTGCTGCAGCGCCTCGCCGACGATTTGCGGGCGGATCGCAGCCGCTTTTGCGAACTCGACCGCTGCCTGACGTTCGGCCGTGCTGGTGATGATGCTGACCTGGTTGGCGCCGTCCTGCTTGATCGCGGAGGTCACCTGGCGCAGCCGGTTGACAACCTTGCTTTCGATCTGACGGATCATGCCGACATCGCGGAAATGCACCTTGCGGATGTAAATCGAACCGAGCTTGTAACCCCATTCGTGCGACTTCGGCGATACCTCGTTGCGCACGTTGTCGCTCATCGCATGGCGGTTGACCATCATCGTGGCCAGCGGCATGTTGCTCAGGCAGCGCACGGCGGAGTTGCTGACGTTCGCGGAGAGCGAACCGCGCGGGTCGCTGTTTTTGAACAGATAGGCCACGGGGTCGCTGATGAACATCTCGTGCCAGATGCCGATGCCCATCGGCGCGCCTTCTTCCGAGTTGACCGGCTGGCTGCGCAGGTATTCCTGATCGAGCCGCATGTCGAGCACATGGCATTTGCCCAGCCAGTTGACGATCAACGCGGCGGGTCCGAGTTTGAAGAACAACAGGTGCAATCCGGGCTCGTCAATGGTGGCGAGCACTTTGCCGAACAGGACATACACGTTGCATTGCCGTTCATGCACGATGGCATAAAGCCCCAGCAGGCGGGCGATGCCGAAAAGAATCGGCAGGGCCATGAAACATCCGATAAAGGTGACGAAGGCGGCGATGAGAAAGTTCATTTTTTTGATTCGACGAAAACTTGTTGGGCTTTTTCAAACAACGAAAGGCGGACGTTGCGAACGTAGGCGCTCAGTGCCTGACTGCCGCGGCTTTTCAGATCCACCAACTGCTGGGCGAGTCGCGTCAGCGGCTCCACCTCGGCGAGCGCGCGCAGTGTTTCGATTTCCACGGCGCGTTTCGACTGCACGATCTTCTGGTCCGCGGAGGCCTGGGCGAGGCTGATGTCCGACGAAACCTGGTTGTAGGCGGTGTTGATCGCGGCGAGGGCCGATTCGACTTCGGGCGGCGGATCGATGCCGGTGATCAGGGTCGCATCGAGGACCATGCCGTAGCGCGCGGCGGAGGAGGTGCACTCGTTGTCCATGTGCTCGTTGAGATCGCGCAGGTTCTTGCGCAGGTCGTTGATCGAAATGCCGATCACCGCGGCGTTGTCGGGCATGTCTTCCGAGACCTCTGCCGGCGGAGCCTCGAAATTGGCGATGCGCTCGCGCAGCACCGAGACGAAATAGCCCATCACATGGGCGTAGGGGTTTTTGATGCCGAAAATGAACGCATAGAGATTGCGGTCGGCAATGCGATAGCGGATCTGTCCGGTCAGTCCGGTGTTGAGCTGGTCCTTGGTCACCGCCTCCAGCATGGTGTTGTTGAGGTTCGCCGATGGATCCTCGGGGTCCCATGCCATGTTGACCGTTTCTGTCGCGATCGATACCTTGTGAATGCGCTCCCAAGGCCATTTGAAATACGGACCTCCCGGCATGATCACCCGCACCTGGGGATAAACGTAGCGCAGCTTCTGATCGTCGTTCAGTGAATCGGCAATCGGATCGTCGAGCGTGGTGAGATCGCCGAGCCGTTCGGCCCGACCGAACACGGTCTTCACCGCCCGCTGGTTCTGATCAACGGTGTAAATTCCCGCGACCAGATAGCGCATGAGAAACCAAACGACGAACCCGAAAATGCAACCGATGATAATGGACATGGCAGTGAGATGACACAGTTCTAGGCACTGGCCCGTTCCTGTCAACGACAAAGATACCTCCCCCGCACCCTACCAGACGCGGATTTCCTGGGAGCGCCTGCGTCCCCGCAGGCTGCATCGCGCATCCTACCGAACGCGGGGTTTCCTGGGAGCGCCTGCGTCCCCGCAGGCTGCATCGCGCATCCTGCCAGGCGCGGGGTTTCCTGGGAGCGCCTGCGTCCCCGCAGGCTGCATCGCGCATCCTGCCAGGCGCGGGTTTCCTGGGAACGCCTGCGTCCCCGCAGGCTGCATCGCGCATCCTACTTGGCGCGGGTTTCCCCGACTAATCCTTGAATGCGCATCGAATGCCCCCCGCACCCTCACCACTTGATTATCTTCACCGTCGCGTACTCCGGTGACTTCATCCCGTACTGGCCCTTCACGGATTTTTTGATGCCCTGGAATTTCCGTTGCAGGCAGTCATCGCCCTCATGGTAGAGATCGTAGCGCGATTTCTGCGCCACGGAAAGTTGTTGCTCCGCGGTGGAAAGCGTGCTGTTCAGCGCCTTGAACGCATCCAGCATCGTCGTCAGCGCCGACACCGTAATCGTCGTGGCGGGCGGGGCG
>Ga0209400_1003106_pt1 | contig 12237 bp, 22 predicted proteins | sample M_130807_EF_Meta_FD_187313 | JGI IMG/M metagenome (GOLD analysis project Ga0209400, IMG submission 187313) | Freshwater microbial communities from Lake Montjoie, Canada to study carbon cycling - M_130807_EF_MetaG (SPAdes) (version 2) | ecosystem: Environmental > Aquatic > Freshwater > Lake... | reverse complement strand
GAGATGTCACTATCCGTTCTAACTACCTGGAGCTAAAATGTCCGAATGGGAAAAAGAAAACGAAGCCTTCCTGAACAAAATCGGGCAGGTTACTTCAGCACCAAAGCCAGCATCTACTAAGAAAGACGAGGAATAATCTCAATGGCTATATTTCTAAGTAATAACGTAGGCGTTAAGATTAACTCCGTTGATCTTTCTGACCATGTCACAGCACTTCAACTCAACCGTTCATTTGATGAACTCGAAGTAACAGCAATGGGCGATACTGCTCACAAGTTCGTAAAAGGCTTGGAAGCATCTTCTGTCACAATCGATTTCCTCAATGACACAGCATCAGCAAATGTTCTAGCAACACTTCAAGCTGCATGGGGAACAACAGTCACAGCAGTATTCCTACAGACAAAGGGAACAGCAGTATCTGCTACAAACCCTCTGTACACAGTTTCATTGCTAGTCAATAACACAACAGACATCAATGGTTCTGTTGGCGATATTGGTACACAATCAATCACATTTACTGCTAACTCAACAGTTGCAGTAGCCACAACAGGTACTTTCTAAAAACTAAACTAAGGGGCAAATCATGGCAAAGCTAAAAGTAACAAGGGCAGATGGATCAGTTGGCGAATACCCAATCACTCCATTGATTCAATACGGATTTGAGATTTACGCCAAGAAAGGCTTTCACAAGGCTATAGTCGAAGATTCTAAAATGAGCGACATCTTCTGGTTAGCCTGGGAATGTATCCGCCGTTCGGGTGAAACTGTTAAGCCGTTTGGAGAACAGTTCATTGAGACTTTAACTTTGGTTGAAGTTCTTGATGACAGTTTCCCGGCTTAGGGCGCGACTCGATCACCTATCTGATTGCTAAATTAAGTGTCAGACTCGGGATCGCGCCACAACAATTATTAGAGCTAGATGAAATAATGCTAAGGAACTTAATTAAGGTTCTTGAAGAGGATGCAAAGGAGATGAGAAATGCCAGTAAGCGTAAAGGGCGGCATTGAACTCCGTAAGGCATTGCTTAATTTTGCTCCAGAACTAGGCAAAGAAACTCAGAAAGAAATTGCCAGTTATCTTAAGCCAGTTGTAAAAGAAGCTAGAGGATTTATTCCCTCACAATCGCCTTTGAGTAATTGGGCTAGAGAAGGCGGCAAGTTCCCTGTGTTTAATGCGCCAATTATGAGGCGCGGCATTGGCTACAAGACAACACCATCAAAACCTAATCCCAGAGGATTTAGAGCATTAGCACAACTTCGCAACTTTTCAGGTGCTGGTGCAATATACGAAATAGCAGGCCGTAATGCACCAGGCACAAAGCCAAAATCTCGTCCTAATTTTGCTGAGTCCTTTCCTGCAATGACTGGCAAGGGTAGAGATCAAGGTCGCGCTCTTTATGATGCCTGGGAAAACGACAAAGGAAAAGCCACACTTGCGGTTGTTAGAGCGATTGAAAACGCTGGCAAGACTTTTAACAGAATGGTAGGCAATCGCTAGTGGCTAAAGTCGTTATAGATATTGCAGCCGAATACACAGGCAATAAGGCTTTCAAGCAGGCAGAGACAGCAACACAGAAGTTAGAGAAATCAGTTGCTAAGTTAGGCAAGCAACTTGCTGGAGTCTTTGCTGCTTCTAAGTTATACGCATTTGGTAAGGCATCTGTCAAAGCATTTGCAGCTGATGAAAAGGCTGCACGATCTTTAGCACTTGCTCTGGCCAATACTGGTAATGCCTTTGCAGACATCGAGGTTGAAAAGTTCATTGCAGACTTACAACGCACTACAGGCGTTCTCGATGACAATTTGAGGCCAGCCTTTAGGACACTTTTGACAGCCACAGGCAATGTTAGGAAGTCACAGGATGGCTTAGCCCTTGCTTTAGATATAGCAGCAGGTACAGGCAAAGACCTTGGCGCAGTCTCTATGGCCCTTTCAAAGGCTTATGGTGGGCAGACTACAGCCCTCAGCAGACTAGGTGCAGGCTTATCTAAAGCCACTCTCGCATCTGGCGATATGGATTTAATTACTGGAGAATTAACTAAAAAGTTTAAGGGTCAGGCATTAGCAGCAGCTGAAGGCTATTCAGGTCAAATAGATCGTTTAGCAGTTGCTTCTCAAAACGCCAAAGAAATTATTGGTAAAGACTTACTCGATGCCATGTCAATGATTGCAGGCAAAGATGGTATTGGTGGAGCAACCACAGCAATGGAAGGTTTTGCTACTCAGATTGGTAATGCCATCTATGGCATTGGAGTTCTTACAAAGTCAATAAATTCCTTGCCTGGTGCAGGATTTATTGCTGATATTTTAGCCGCTGGTGCATCAATTTCTCCATTCGGACTTCTTTCAAGATTAGGCGCATCAAAGAAACCTTCTGCTGGTCAAGCATCGCCAGGCGGAGCAGGCGCAGCCGCTGCTCGATTGAAGTATGAAAAAGAATATAATAAAACTCTTAAAACAAAGACTTCATTGGGCAAGATTGATAATGACAACACGACTAGAAAATTGGCTCTTACTGGAGATCAGTTAGCCCTTCTAGAATTAGAGAAGCAGTTTGATATTGAGCGTATTGGATTATTTGCAGCACTTAATCAAGCCACAGATGGCGAAACACAAATGCGCCTTCTATCTAAGATTGCTATCTATGACCAAAACGCAGCACTTGCAGGCATGATTGCAAAAACTAATTTAGCAAGTGATGCTTTCAGGAATGATTGCAAAGACTAATTTAGCAAGTGATGCTTTTACTGCTTTCAAAGATGCCATAGTTGCATCAATAAAAGCATTGATAGATAAAATTCAAGCACAAATTGATCTTCTTAATGGACAATTTGGCGGCGGTGCTCCAAAAATGCCACCACCTACTCCACCAATAGGAACCCCACCTACCCCACCACCTGGATATGGTAATGGTGGCCGTGATGACTGGCAATATGACAGAAGAATGGCATCTTCGCGTGGTGCTTCTACAAATGTAACTGTAAACATTGCAGGTTCATTAGTAGGACAAAGAGATTTACAAGATGCTGTAGTTGAAGCTGTAAACGCAGCAAGTTCAAGCGGAACTGGCCCAGGATTTAGCAGGATTTCTTAATGGCTCAACCAACATTAAAGATAATTCTGGACTGGGCTAATGAAGGCTCTGCTCCGGACACAGTAGATTTATCTGCTACGACAACGCAGACACAAATCAATCGTGGGCGAAACATCATCCAAGACTTATACGATGTAGGCACAGCCTCATTTCGTGTCATCGATCCAGATGGCAAGTGGAATCCTCAGAACACTAGCTCCCCTTATTATGGCAAGGTCACACCACTTCGCAGGGTGAGCATATCCGGAACTTGGCTTACTGTGGACTATCCACTATTTTCAGGCTACACAGTTACCTACAATTACACATACCCAACAGATCAAGAGTTTGGTTATGTAACTATCTATTGTGAAGATGCCTTTAGATTATTCAACATGGCTAACATCACCACAGTCACAGGCGGCGTAGCAGGTCAGACAACAAGTGCGCGTATTAGTTCAATTCTTGACCAGATTGGCTGGAGTGCTACCAAGCGCGACATAGATACTGGGCTAAGTACCTGTATTGCAGACCCGGGCACTACTCGAACAGCGTTAGAGGCTTTGCGTACTGTGGAGTTCACAGAAGGCTTAGGCGCGTTCTATATGGCAGCCGATGGAGATGCAACATTTAGGAATCGTCAAAATACAATTATTGGTTACGCTCCAAGAAGTACATCTACTAACTGGATTAAAAATCCATCCTTTGATCAAAGCACAACAACTTGGACTCCATTTAATGCTAACTACACCATAGCAAAAGATGATACTAACGCTTACATGGGAACTTCATCATGTCTTATTACTTGTCTATCCACCAGTGGTAATAATTCTGGAGCAATATCTGTTCGTATAGGTACAAGCGGTAGAGTTGCGGTTACTGGTGGAGATGTTCTAAATTTGTCAGCATACTTTAAGACAATAACTGGCAGTCGATCTATGGGTGTTTGCCTTTTATATTATGGAAGCCTTACAACAGCAACTCAAATAGGTTCTACTGTTTTATCAACTGCTATTACAGCATCATCATCGTGGCAAAAAGCAAGTTTAACTACAACTGTGCCTAGTGGTGTAGGAATAACTTATGCCGCTATTGGTTTAATTCATCGAACAACTGGTTCTATTGGAGACTCATTTTGTGCAGATGCAGTTATGTTAGAAATTAACGCCACTACTTTATCTGCCTATCCTTTTGATGGTTCTGTGTCTAATTTTCCAACAAATTATTCTGCTAACCTCTTATGGACTGGAACGCAATATGAAAGCGCATCTACAGCTTCTTATCTAACCTATCCAAATCCTGTAACCTTTGGTCAGACTCCACCACAGATTACATATCAAAACATTGCTTTTGCCTTCGATGACAAGCTACTAGTCAATCAGGCAACCTTTGCTAAAATTGGTGGCACTCCACAGACAAACACAGATGCCACATCTGTCACAAAGTATTTCGTTCACTCAATAAACAAGAGTGACCTGTTAATGGAAACCGATGCTTTGGCTCTGGACTTGGCTAGGGCTTATGTAGCAGGCAGACAAGACACAATGATCCGTATTGAAAATCTAGCCTTGGAACTTAACTCAGTTACCAGTTCAGCTGATGTTATTTCAATCATTGATCTTGATTACTTTGACAAGGTTATTGTCAGCAATAATCAGCCTGGTGGCTCAAACATTACCCAGACACTATTTGTTCAAGGCTTGTCTCACGACATAACACCTAATCGATGGGTTACAACAATCCAGACTTATGAAAGTTTGCTTGATGGCTTGATTTTGAATGACAGCGTAAAGGGCACTTTAGACTACAATGTACTCGGATACTAGGAGATAAACATGGCCATACCTTTAGGATTTAAGGACTTTCAGGCAGGTGCGGTGCTTACGGCTGCTGATACTAATGGCTACCTTGCCTCACAAGCTAACATGGTATTTGCCACATCAGCAGCTAGAGATGCCGCAATTACTGCCCCACAAGAAGGCATGGTGGCCTATCTTAAAGATGTTGATGGCGTATTTATCTATAGTGGTTCAGCTTGGATACAAGATTCAGGCATTGCCGCTTACACAGCATTTACTCCAACGCTATCGGGATGGACTCAGGGCAATGGAACATTTATTGCCTATTATAGAGTCTTTGGCAAGACTGTTCATTACTATGGCCGTTTTACTTTTGGATCAACAAGTGCAGTAGGTGGCGCAAGTACTAACTTCACAGTCACACTTCCAGCGACAAGCACTTTTGGCGTTGAATCTATACAAGCTGGTGTTGGTCAGTTCAGAAAAGTAAGCACAGGATTGAACATTATAGGTCAAACTGCAAACTCCAGTACAACCACTATGATAGTTACATGGGCTGAAAACCCAGGCAGTACAACTTATGTAGCACGCCAAGTTTGGAACACCACTGCCACTTTGCCATTTACTTTTGCTTCTGGTGATTTTGTATCTTGGGATGTTGTCTATGAAAGGGCATAATAAATGAAAACATGGAACTATTTACTTCCTGATGAAACATCTGAGATTTCAGATGAGTGGGTATGGGAACGCTTGCGTTATCGTCGTAACATTTTGCTGGGTGCTTGTGACATGAAAATGGTCAGCGATGCACCTTGGGATTTAGCACCTTGGTTTACCTATCGTCAAGCTCTCAGAGATTTGCCAGCAAATGTAAAAGACCCACGCAATGTGAAATGGCCTGTGTCTCCAGATGGTTACAAAGTGCCAAAGTATGTTGAACCATTGCCAGTCATTGAAGAAGAAGTTATTGAAGAAGAAGTTATTGAAGAACACGCGTCCATATATGAAGTAGTTGAAGATGAAGCCGATTCTCTGTAAAGCAGGGCAACAACTTCGAGAGATGATCGATGACAGTTATCACGAACGCGATAGAAAGTCTGATGGTTGGATAGGCGATGCCGCACACTCCAATCGTCCAAGTGATCACAATCCCGATAAGGCTAACGGAATCGTCAGGGCTATTGATGTGGATAAGAATCTCGACTCACGGCCCAGCACAGGTGCTTATCTTGCCGACCAAATACGCCTATGTGCCAAGGCAGGAGATAAGCGGATCAGTTATGTCATCTATGCAGGAAAAATCGCATCAAGTAAGAAGTCTTGGAGTTGGCGTACTTATGATGGGATTAACCGCCACGATCATCACATCCATATTTCATTTACTAAAGAAGGCGACCAGAACGGTAGCTGGTTTGAAATCCCGATGCTAGGAGCAGATAGATGAATATGAAGAACCCATTGATACTTACAGCTGGTGCTTTCTTATCAGCTTGGGCTGCAAGTAACTTCGATGCAGATTACCGAGCAATCCTTTGGGCAGTTCTAGCAGGCGTATTTGGATACGCAACTCCGAAGAAATGAATCAGCAAGATTTCTTCACGCTATACATAGCGACAGTTTCCATCATTGGTGGATTATCCGGATATGTCATCACGCATTTATTGGGTGAAATTAAACGACTCAATTCGCGTGTCGATGAAATCTATAACATTCTTCTAGAGCGATAATTTCGTCATGGCTAGAAAAGCAACTAAAAAGCTAGTTGATGAAGGTTATTCTAAACTCGATGCTTATACGATTGGGTTAAACGAATACTACAAAAGCCTTCGCAGAGCAGGATTTAGCGTTGAAAATTCTTTGGCCATAATTATAGAAAAGAGCAGTTTTCCAGACTGGATTCTGCCTACTCCCATAAATCCAAACATTCCTGAACCTGACTGGTATGACGATGAGGATGAATGAAACGAACTATTGTCTGGCCCGACCTGCAATGTCCATATGAAGATCAACACCTTATACGAAATTTCGAACTATTTGCAAAAGCGTTTAAGCACGATTCTGTCGTTACTATTGGAGATGAAATCGATCTCCCACAAATATCCAGATGGACTGAAAACACTCCCGGCTGGTACGAACAAACACTAGCTGACGATAGAGACCATACTGTTGACGTACTTTGGCGTTTGACTCAGTATGCCAAGGAAGCCCATGCGGTAAGGTCAAATCACACTGATCGCCTGTACAACGTGATCATGAAGAAAATCCCAGCATTCCTATCATTGCCTGAATTGCGCTTTGAGAAGTTTATGAAGCTTGATGAACTAGGCATCCAGTTCCACAAAGAGGCTTATCCCATTGCTAAAGGCTGGATAGCTGTTCATGGTGACTTGGGTGGGCTAAATCCTAATCCCGGAATGAGCGCGTTAAACCAAGCGAAAAAGGCAGGTGTTTCAACAATTATGGGTCACACGCATCGTGCCGGTAGGAGTGCCGTTTCTGAGGCCTACAACGGCTCTGTGAGGCGCGTACTCCACGGAGTTGAAGTCGGACACGCAATGAATGTCAAGGCCGCCAAATACGTTTCTATGCCGAATTGGCAACAGGCCTTCGCCATTGTCACCGAGATAGGCAAGAATGTCCAAGTGGACTTAATCTATGTTGAAAAGGACGGTACTTTCATTGTGTCAGGTAAGAGATACGGACGCGCTCGGTAACGACATTCTCAGGGACATCGATGACATGATGGACGAATCAGATCGTTTACCTAATGTTCATCTTCAAATCCATCATGAATGCCAGTAGCTGTGTCACACTCATCCTGTAAGCAAGGGCTGCTTACATGAAAGGGCAAAATGAACTCATTACAAATCATCGGGTTGCTAGGTGTTTTTCTAGTGACTAATTTCATCTGGTACTGGACTGGCCACAAAGATGGCATCCGCGAAGGTTATACACGCGGTCGTTCAATCTCTCGCCAAGAATTCTGGAAAGAATAAATGAAGGCGACTGAGGCACTTATAAATGCAATCGACATCATGCAAGATCGTGGTCGTATCTACGGACATCCAAGAATCAATCAAAGTCGGATTGCTGCAAGGCTATCCAATCTATTTGATTGTGAAATCACAGCATCTCAAGCTGCACTTGCAATGGTCGAAGTCAAACTTGCAAGAATCCAAGAGTCACCGAGTCATGTTGACTCCTACCTCGATCTAATCGCATACGCCAGTATTGCGCTTCAACTACAAACGGAAGAAGACGAGTTCTATGTTTAATCTCGATGAGTACACCACAGTTAAAGAGCGCATTAAATTATTCTGGGAAAAGTATCAAGACGGCGCGATTGTCACAGAAATCTTGGATTGGAGCGATACTCGATTCATTGTCAAAACATCTTTGTATCGTCTTTGGACAGATGAAAAGCCATTCTCAACCGGTCATGCGAAAGAGGAAGTTTCAGAGCGTGGCGTAAACAGGGACTTTGCTTTGGAAAACTGCGAGACTTCCAGCGTTGGAGTAGCCATGAAGAATGCAAACATAGGCACAGACAAACATGGCCCTAGTCGTGAAGAAATGATTAAGGTTACAAAATCAAAGATGGCTACTCCAAAGGAATACATTCCAGTTGAAAAGGAAGATGATCCTTGGACAATCAAGGCAGTTGAAATGCCAGCAACTTCAGCCGAAGCAGTAGCAATAGTCAAAGACATTATAGGTGGCACTACTGACAAAGACATTCCACGATGCGAACATGGTGAGATGGTTTGGAAGACTGGTCAGACTAAACAGGGTAAGGCTTGGGGTCACTTCAAGTGTGTTGGTGCAGCTACCGGAGCGATGCTTCGATGCGACAAAGCAAACGATGTGATCTGGTATGAAATCAGTCCAGAAGGCAACTGGAGACCACAGAAGGCGAAGGCATAATTATGGGTGAAATGGTAATCTTTGATGATGAGTCAGCCACAGTCATGGGCGGAGAGTTCGAAGAACCGCAGACTATTGTTATCTATTGCGATCTTTGCAATGAACCTTTGGCTATTACTCCAGAATCTAATGACCAGGTATTCCTAACCTGTTTAAGATGCCACGCAGTTAATGCCATCACAACACCGCAAGCATAGAGGGTTTGCTACTGAGCGACTGGTTGCCGACTATTTGAGGGAGTGGTGGCCATACGCTACGGTAGGACGAGGGGCTGATCCGTCAGGTGACATCTTGAACATCTCTGGAGTTGATCTAGAAGTCAAGGCAGTCACTAAATTCCAGCCTCTCGCGTGGTTACGCCAAAGCAGAGCTAGGACGATAAAGAATGGGAATCTTGGGGTTATCGTCCTGAGATGTAACGGACAAGGCTTAAATGTGTCTGAGTATGCGGCACTTTTACCGTTCTCTGCTTTGGTGGAACTATTGCGTAAAGCAGGTTATGAGAAGCTTCCAAGTGACATCGATTGGGAGAAAACACTAATCAGATGTGATGATTGTGGTAATTGGAAAATCAAATGGTGGGAGTGCAAAGCCTGTGGGAAAGAAGAAGCCGATAATGCCGATCTATGAATATCGTTGTCCATTATGCAATACCCAGATGGAGTTAGAGTTATCTATGGATCATGATTTAGTTCGATGCACAGATTGTGGTGCTCAGGCTAATCGCATCTATTCAGTTCCGGGCTTAGTCTTCAAAGGGAAAGGATTCTATTCAACAGATAAATAATATGTGATGCAATTCACATTCCATATAATGAGATTAGTTAGGAAGCCATGCTTAATAAATTTGACTTACTCGGTACACTCAGAGGGCTAGAGCCCTTCAGGGGCTCAGAGCGAGCCGCTCAGCGGATAGCTCGCTCGGTAGCCATCGTTATCGGGATAACTATGTTTGCACCTATGGCACCGGCAAACACAGGCTCAATAGATCAATACATTTACAATCCTAAGAAATACATCAATTCAACAATGACTAAAGATGAAGCTCGATGTCTTAGATTACTTATAGGTAAAGAATCTGCATGGAATTACAAAGCAGTAGGTAATATCAATGGAACTCATCAAGTCTATGGATTATTACAGATTAAGAATCCAATGGAATCCAATGGCTAAAGACATGAATCCAATGCAACAAATACAGCTACACATGAGATACTTACAGCATAGGTATGAAGGTTCAGCTTGTAATGCCTGGAATCATTGGAAGCTTAAAGGATGGCATTAAACCAAGAGCAGATAGATTTCATTAAACAATATGCTCATTGTGGTGCTAAGTCCATAGCAGAAGCACTAGGGATTAAGTACAGCACAGTAGTGAATGTGGCTCATAGACATCGTATAAGTCTAAAGACTGAGCAACAAAAGGGTAGGCCTATGGCTATCCATGTTATGCAAACACCAGAGACAACAGAAAATGTATGTGCTAATCACCCTATAATAGAAGCGATACGCCATCAGATATGGCTGAATAGAGAGTTCATGGGTAAGCAAGTATTGTGGTCAGCTGAATGGAAGAAGCAGCGACTTCGCGTATTGAAGCGTGATGGGTATGTGTGTGCTTACTGCGGACAGGATGCAACAGAGGTAGATCACATCATTGCAAGAGCCAAGGGCGGTGGGCATGACTTGGACAATCTAGTTGCATGTTGCAAGAGATGTAATGGACTTAAAGGTGCGATGTCAGAAGGCAGTTTTCTAGCACAGAAAGTTGACCCCCATGTTCTTATGGGCAATATCTCCCCAACACAGTCCAAGCCACCCCAGACCAGTCCATTTAAGATTCTAAACAAACCGAGCCAATGACGAATAAACCCAGAAAGTCCAAAGCCTTACTTGGGGCAACTAAACCAAGGCTATTTACGCCACTTCTTAAAGGCGAAAATAAACTACAAGATGTCAAAGATTTATGTGAGATTGTAAAGATACCTTTATTGCCTTGGCAGGAGTTTGTGCTTAAAGATATGCTTACAACAGGCAAAGATGGACTGTGGGTTCGCAAAACAAATTTACTTTTGATTGCTAGGCAGAATGGCAAGACTCATTTAGCTCGAATGTTGATTCTGGCTCATTTAGTTAAGTGGAATACCAATGTGCTTATGATGTCATCCAACAGAGCCATGGCTTTAGATACTTTTCGTCAAGTGGCGATGTTACTTGAAGGCAATGACCATTTGAAGGGCTTTGTCAAACAAATTAGATACGCAAATGGTACTGAGTCTATTGAGATGTTATCTGGAGCACGATTAGATGTTGTAGCAGCTACTCGCGATGGATCGCGTGGTCGCTCAGTCAATGGATTGTTATTTATCGATGAAGTCCGAGAGATTAGCGAAGAAGGATTTCGAGCAGCAACCCCAACAACTCGCGCCCATCCAACTTCTCACACACTTTTAACATCCAATGCCGGTGATGCCTTCTCTGTGGTGCTCAATGACCTTAGAGAACGCGCTTTAAGTTATCCACCAAAGAGTTATGGCTTTTATGAGTACTCCGCGCCTCAGTATTGCAAAATTGATGACAAAGCAGCATGGGCTATGGCTAACCCTTCAATGGGCTACACAATCACAGCTGATGCCATTGAAGAATCTATTGCTACTTCTCCGATTGAAACTACAAGGACAGAAACCCTTTGCCAATGGATAGATTCTTTATCAAGTCCTTGGCCTCATGGAATCCTTGAAGCGACCAGCGATGCAGATTTAATTATGAATCCTGGGTCATTGACCATGTTCGCCTTTGATGTAAGTCCAACTCGAAGAAATGCAAGTTTAGTGGCCGGTCAAATACTTCCAGATGGCAGAATTGGCTTTGGAATTGTGGATCAATGGGAATCGCAAGTTGCAGTTGATGATTTGAAGATTGCCGCTGAAATAAAGGGCTACGCAGACATTTACAAGCCAAGATTAGTGTGCTACGACAAATACACCACTCAAAGCATTGCAGATCGATTATCTAATGCTGGAGTTATAGTCGAAGATGTTTCAGGTCAGAAGTTTTACCAAGCCTGTGGCGATTTGCTCGATGCCCTAGTCAATCATCGTGTAGTCCACTCTGGACAAGCTGAACTCATTGCTCAGTTCAATAATTGTGCAGCTAAAGTCAATGACACAGCCTGGAGAATTGTTAAACGCAAATCTGCTGGGGATGTATCTGCTCCCATTGGAATTGCAATGGTGGTATCCAAACTATCCCAACCACAATCCACGCCACAAATTTACAGTTAGACACAAACACCCTAAATTGTCAAGAATTAGACAAAGTATGATAAGATGTCTAAATGGGTCGCATATTGCAAACTTTCGGGCTACAACCTAAACCTTTACTCGAAGCGCAATATGCACCACAAGTTATGGGCGAGAATATGCCCAGTCTCTACAACGC
>Ga0209400_1003104_pt1 | contig 12241 bp, 35 predicted proteins | sample M_130807_EF_Meta_FD_187313 | JGI IMG/M metagenome (GOLD analysis project Ga0209400, IMG submission 187313) | Freshwater microbial communities from Lake Montjoie, Canada to study carbon cycling - M_130807_EF_MetaG (SPAdes) (version 2) | ecosystem: Environmental > Aquatic > Freshwater > Lake... | reverse complement strand
AGACAACCTGTTCCAGCTCACCGATTTGGGTGAAGAGAGGCTGGAGTACCTTGGCCCTATCAAGATCCCCCTCAAGTCCGTCAGCACGGCTAGAGGAACAGGCATCTATGACGGAGCAGAGCTTAAAACCCAAGTGCACAGACCAGGCGCTAATGACTACCTCAAGTGGCCCAGCCGAGTTGGTGACGATTACTTCTATAGAACATGAACATTCAAGACGCCGTTGACTACCTAATCACCCACAGCAAGATCTACGCTCAAGCTAAAGCCGATCTTGTTTACATGGAAGAGATGCGTAAGACTGTTAAGGCAGAGCTTATGCAAGAAGCCGAGCACAATGGCTTTACAAGCGCCGTATCCCAAGAGAGGGAGGCGTATGCCCACCCGCGCTACAAAACGCACCTAGAGCACCTACAAGAGGCTACACGGGCATGTGAGCAAGAGAGGTGGATGCTGATTGCTGCACAAGCAAGAATAGAAGTGTGGCGCTCATTAGAAGCATCCAATCGAGCGCAAGACAAAATGCTTTCATGATGGATACTGAGGAAAAACTTGCTTGGTGTGAAAAGTTTGGGGTTAAGACTGAACTTAATTTTGCATTGGGCACAATGCATGAATTCGGTCTTCCAACTTATCTAAACCCTGCAAAAAGGCACGATAAGTACACACACGACCTGTGCACTTTGTTTCCCACTGATCTGAAGACAGTTAGGACACCATTATTCAAAGCCCAAGAAATGTTTGGGATTGATCCTCAGTATGCCGTTACCTTTAACGTCAAGGACGGCATCAGGTACGCCGAGCTGTACCCAAACATTATTGTAATTTTTGATGTTGAGTGGAGAGATCAATGTTCACTAGACATTGGCGGAACAACTTATGAGGTCAAGCCAATGCATCAAACCCATGTGGGATTTCTTGCTGACATCCGAAATGCCATCATCAAAAGCGGAAACAAAAAAATTCAATACGCTAAAAGAGTAAACGACAAACAAGGCAATGCCAAAGAAAGTTTTGTGTTTGACGTTCGAGATCTGCAAAGGCTTAAATGAAAGCTAAAGAAAAGCAGCACATGAATGCTGTGGCGGAGCTTGGGTGCTGTCTATGCCATCACATCCACGGGCCACATGAGCCTGGGCCTGTTGAGCTGCACCACCTTAGAACTAGGGGCTGGGGCAAGGGAGACTACCTGACCGTGATGCCCTTCTGCGTAGAGCACCACAGGGGAAATACAGGCATCCACGGCCTAGGGACTAAGGGATTTGAGAAGCACTACGGCATCACCCAGCAGGAACTGCTTGACTGGACACTAGCTAGGGTAAACACCTAGAAAATATTTTTGCAAAATCTACAAAAAGTCCTTGCATTGCTTTAACTTTGAGTTAAACTCCCTATCACTGCAACGTCGCAGGTAACGATACAAGGAAGCAAAATGGACTCAATGGAACACGGTTTTATGGTAGCGGCTAACGCCCTACGCGCCATCAACGGCTTGGATGCCACACAGATCACAGAAGAAGCTGCTGCTGCAATCATTGCGGCTCTGACCGCCAAGCTGATGCGTAGCCCTATGGCGCATCAAGACCACGTTGTCGCCGCTGTGGAATCCCTAGATTACGCCCACGAATACCTGATTACCAAGGAGATTTGAGATGAACTACGATGAATTGATTGCACGCCAAGAATTCTTAGAGATCAAGTACCACCTCACCAGGCAAGAGGCTTATGAAGCAGCTTGCTATGACCGTGACCCTGAGACTTGGGAAGGTAGCCGTTGGGAAATAGTAGAACCTAGGGAAAATACCTAGAAAAAAGTCTTGTAATCCTTTAATTTTAAGTTAAGATACAACCACTGCGATGTTGCAGGTAACGATAGAAAGACAGATATGAACGCAATCACTACCGCCGAATCCCTTGCCCTTAGCCTGGCAAACCCCATCGACACCTTGGCCGTGTTAGACCGCCAGGTCAAAGACCTTACTGCCAAGTGCAAAGAGCTGAAAGACCAAATTGCTAATGAGCTGGGCGAAGGCACCCACCGCGGCGAGCAATACGGTGTAGCCGTGAGCTTGGTCAACACCACTACCGTAGACTACAAAGCTTTGTTAGCAGAGCTGGGTGCTACCCCCGAACAAATTGCCAAGCACACTACCAAAGGTGCTTCTATCCGCGTATCACCAAAGGCTTAACATGGACAATAGAACCGACTACAGAAGAGGGCTTGATGCTGGTTTGGAGCTGGCCCTCCAAATTATCAATAGCACCGCTGACGTGCAGTTTGAAGACATTTCAGAGGTAGCCTTGTACCTGCACAACCCAATCCAATACGCCCATTTCAAGAAGGAGAAAGCATGTTTGCCTATTGTGACTACATCAGCCACCTAACCAAGAAAGCCCTGCTGGAGCATGATCAAGAGGGTCTTATCAAGCTGGTTGGCTCCATCAAGTTTGACGTGGATGCCGAAGGGCGCATGGTCAGTTCTAAGAAGACCATTGAGGTGACGGACATGCAAGGAAAAAATTACGTCATTACGGTTGAAGAAGTCAAATAAAGATGTTCTAATTGCTTAACTAGGAGTTAAACATGAACTGTTTTCTTTGCGATAAGCCTGTAGAGCGCAGTGAAGAGTCGGCCTTCTTGGGTCGGTACGTCCACAAGGAATGCTTCTTGGACAGCATGGCCAAACAGCGTGATGCCATCCTAGAAGTGCAGCGGCTGGAGAAAGAACGTATTGGAGGGAAAGATGAAACCTAAAGAGCAAGCGGTGATTGAGATGTGCATTGAGAACGGCATTACCTATGGCTTGGCTCGTGCCTACAAGCATACTGATGAGCCGACAGACGATCAGATTAAGTTTGTTCTGCGGGATGCAATCATGCACGAGATCTATGAGTGGTTTGAGTTTGAAGAAAACGAGGTGTGGAATAATTGACCCCATCGGGTCATTTGTTAACGATTTTGAGCAAATAAGCATGTTTTTGTGCTTATCGGGACACTTTTTGAGGGTTTTATGAAGATACTTTTGACTTGTTATTTGATCATGATTTTGGCAGTGTTAGGCCCGCTCATCACTATCGGCACTATTTATCTGCTAGGCAGGTTAGCGCCATTTACCTTTTAGGAGAGTTATGAAAGTCTACATCAGCAAATATCGAGACCACTGGGTCTCACCTTATGCCATCTTAGAGAAGGTTTTCTTTTGGAGGGAGATTGACTACGACGAGCCCAAATTAACGAAGTGGGCTGACAGACTGTGCCCCGTATGTGAGGGTGTGCAGAGTTTTTTAGATCGAATCCATCCTAGGATTACTTACGTCAAGATAGACAAGTGGGACACATGGAGCATGGATCACACCTTGGCTCTTGTTATCTTACCTATGCTTAAGCAGCTACATGCGGATAAGCACGGCGCTCCCAACGTCGATGATGAAGATGTCCCCGAGGAGCTTAAGTCTACGTCTGCCCCACCAAAAGAAAGCGTGTGGGAAACAGATGCCAACCACTTTAAACGCTGGGACTACATCCTAGATGAAATGATTTGGGCTTTTGAATACAAACTCAAAGACCCAGATTTGGACGACATTGATATATGGGAAGCTAACTCAGTGAGAGCCAAGAACGGCTTTCGCTTATTCGGAAAATATTACGAAGCACTATGGGATTAACATGAAACTCAACGTAGAACTTAGCAACGACACTATAGACAACATCTTCATCGAACGTTTAAGGGAAGACCTTGAGATGTTGGAGACAGAAACTATTCCAATATTCTCAAGCATTCCAAAAATTGAGGCGGAGCATGTCGGCGCATTGAGGGGCGCTTACAAACAGATTCTTTCTTACTATGGAGAAATGGTATGACTATCCAATCAGACTTAAAACAAAAGCTCAGAGAATCCGAGCTAGTCTTTGAGAAGAACTGGCGGCGGCATCAGAACCTACAGATCGTTAAGGGTCTGTTCGCCGTGGCATGTTTCTTAGCGTTCATCTTGTTCGCTGGGTTCTATATACAAAAGTGATTCGCAAATGGAGAACAAGCATGCTTGAAATTATCGAACTGGCTAAACAGTCTGACCTGATGGCAGACGGAGAGATGTGGTTCTCGCCCACGTATGGGAATGCTGATGTACACATTACTGACCTTGAGCGATTCGCAAAGCTGGTAGCAGAGAAAGAGCGTGAAGCGTGTGCAAAGGTGTGTGATGAAGCAAGGGCCGCACGACTTGCGGAGCAAATCAGATCAAGGGGACAAGCATGAACAACGAGACACAAAGAATCATGGAAGCACTGATGCTGATTTACGGCAGTGACTTGCAAGCCGCAACGATAACGGTGCTACTAAAAGATGGCGACACTGCTGTGCGCTTTATTACGCAAACTTTTCCACAAAAGGAGACGGAGAAATGGGCGGCACTTGGGGCGATGCAATCAGAGCAAGGGGACAAGCATGACACAAGATGAAATCATTGAGATGGCTAAACAATGTGGCATTATTGTTGGCTATCCAAAATACCAAGACATTGAAGGCTTTGCCAAACTGGTAGCAGCTAAAGAGCGTGAGGCCTGTGCAAAGTTGTGCGATGACCTTGTGAATGACGAAAACACTATTGAATATGCAAACGGAGCATATCGGTGTTCGGTGCTAATTAGATCAAGGGGGTAGGTGTGGACTTAAATCAAGGCAAAGTAGCGGACGGGTTGGTTGATGAACTGCTTGAGGCCATTCACAAATATGACGAGACGCTTTATATGTCCACCGTCATTGGCGTATTGGAGCTGGTCAAGCAGCAACTGATTAACGATTCATTGGAAAGCGAAGATGACTAAAGACGAAATCTGCGGATTGCTTAGACAAATCCACGATGTCTTAGCTATGCAATCAGAAACAAATTTTGTACCACAACATTGCAAGCCAAACCATATTTCTGACGTCAGGAAAATGGAGCCTGTAGCGTGGATGGATAGAGATGGTGACATATACAAAGAACTGCCCAATGAATACTGGAATCCACCACATACACCTATTTATGCACAGCGCACATGGGTAGGGCTGACCGATGAGGAAATTGAAGCAACGGCTAAGTGGGCAGACAAAAACGCAGCACCTTGGCATATTGAATTTGCCCGAGCCGTAGAATCCAAACTTAAAGAAAAAAACACATGAACATCACACTTAACTTAGAAAGTCCTGTAGAGCCGTCTTTAGACTTTCCAAAGCACTCAATCAAAGCATTCTGGATGGATGATGGCCGCATTGGGGTAGTGGCTGCTGTTCAGAGACAGGATGGCGGCTTTCACTTAATTCAAGACATACTTGATCTACCAAAGGACAAAAATGTATGAGCGATAGATTTGATCTAGAACAAGCCATCCTGCGGGCGGACATGGAGGGTGATTTAAACCTGCTCTTTGACCGTGTATGCAACGGGCCAGAACTGTCTCAAGATGACATGGCCAACGCTTTGCTGGGGCTTATCACTCTCAATGCTTTAAGACACGAGAGGCTATGGAATATCTTTGAAGATATGTGCCATCAAAGGAAATTTAAGGAGAACGTATGAAGATATGGGTTGACCCACCTGCTGGCTGGAGATATGGATTTCCTAAGAAATACGACACCAAAGATGGTGATATGCGGGAATGGCTGGTTGCTAACGGTTACCCCCAAGAAGAGATCGAAGACTTGGGTGACCAATTTTACGTGCGTCAATGGCTTACAGATGAAGAAGAATTGAAGGACAAGTCATGTTCAAATGGTTAAAGCAACACCAGCCTAGAGTTTATGAGGTAGCACATTACTTTAGGTTAGTGTTTGCTCACATAGGTATGTTCAGCCTCTTTGTGATGGTTATGTTTATGCTTGGATACTGCCAAGAGGTTCCATTATGAGCGGCTGGCTGCTTGCTGTTACGGGTTTGATTTACACGATTGTGGCGATTGATCAAGGCTACAAAGGTAATACGGGTATGGCCATTGCCTACGCTGGTTATGCATTTAGCAACATTGGACTATGGAAAATGACATCATGAACGAAAAAACTAGCACAAGTCTTGCTGACTATGTTAAAATTGAACTTGAAGTTATAAAAGAGAATGAAGATGGTAGTGCCGATATCTTGTTAAAGAACATCGACTCCAAAGCCATCAACCATCTTTTAAATTATGCGTTTGTGAATATGCTGAAGAATGCAATAGCCGAGGGTAAATTGTATACACCACAGGAGTGACGTATGAAGCAGATAGTAGTGACGTATGACGACCAGTTTGAGTTCCGCGAGGCCCACTATGCTCACGAGGCGTGGAGTGCTATCCGAGAGGCCTACCATGAGCTAAATTCGACCCAGCGTCGATTAGACAGTGAGCGGATGGACGATGGACTCAACTACATCAAAGAGGTGCTGGAGGCCGCTCTATCAAGGATAGAAGAATGAACAGGTCAGATGTCATGATTGCCGCCATTGCAATATTCGTCATTGGATATTTGATTGGCGAGTACATGGCCCACAAAGACGTGATGAACGTGATTTCAAAAATTTGTGAGGTTAAAGCATGACTGATGAGCAGATTCAATACTTAAGAAACAAATACGACTTTATTGCATGGGAAGAGAAGGGCGTAAACGACCTTCTACTAGATGCATGTGATGTGATCAATCGTTTGTTAGATGAAGTTGAAGTGTTACGTTCTGAAATTTACTTAAAGGAGTGAGTTATGACTGGAATGGCCCCCTGCATGGACGATTATTCGCCTGGCTTCGTTGCTCTTGGCTTCCCCTCAAAGGATGTGGAGTTTATGCCCCTGCTGCAAAGCAGTGACCGTAAAGTCTTGGACAAACAAGCCGCTTTGATTGCTGCCAACCACCTGATCAACTACAGCTTGACTGGCCAAGCAATTGATCTAGAGATTGCCGAGCGGCATTTAGCTCTTATTTGAGCATTCCGAGGTCACATCTGTGACTAAAAAAGCATTCCCCTTGATTTTGCGAAATCAAAAGGATCTTTTTTACCCTTACTAGAGTTGCAAGACTTACAAACCATTTGAGCGTTTGATGTGTCGTGCAATCCACCAGATGCTAGTGGAACTATGTGATCTAGCGTTAAGGGTTTTTTTTCTTTGCAATAAACACATAACTCCGATTGTTTTTCTATTAATTCTTTTATGAATTTTGATGGGATACCATTCCCAAGGGCATTTTTTAGTCTAGCTCTTCTGTTGTTTCTGTATTCTGTATATTTTTCTGGAAACAAAAGGTAATGGTTTTTGATTGAATCTTTTACTTTTTCTAGATTTTTTGCTCTATACCTTGCATTTATAATTCTTTTTTTGTTGCGATTGTTTTTGTGCCAAGTTTTGTTTTTTTCTCTAGATTTTTCTTTGTTTTTTTCATACCAAGAATTTCTTGATATTGCTAGGCACTCAAAACATTGCCCAGCAGAAACAAATCTTTCGCAAACGTGTCCGTACGGACATGGTTTTCCTGTGAAATACCTTTTTAGCCCCTCTGACTTAGCTTGTTTGCGGGATATAATTTTTAATGTAAAATTTAATTCAGCCATGATGCCTCTGCGATAGGTTGATTGGTTAGGGCGTTCTAAGTGGTTCCAAGCACTTAGTCCGTCCGCCCATTTTATCGCAGCATGGGCTATATTTTTAACATCCCGATATCGACTCTGTGCCTCTCAATCTCACCGTGGTCACGGTGGTGGATAATAGCCACCATGTCTCTCCCAGCACGGTAACCATGCCCCGCAGCATATGCATCCTTAGCTGCTAGGGTTCTGAAGCTTTCACAAACAACACCAGGGTACTCTCTCACCGACTGATGGTGAACGTGTCCTGTATACCAATACCTGTGTTTGGTCTGTCCCCAGTCCTCAGCGCGGTCACAAGCCATCACCCCTAGCAACTGGTCATGCTTGCACGTATCGCCGTGTGTAGCCCCGATTAAGACGCTTCCAAAGCGATGGAACCAGAACTTTGAGGGAGACAGATCTACAGTCACCCGAGGATTGTTAGAGAAGTAGGCTTGGATGGTGAAGGCCAACGCCCAAATAGCCTGTGGATCATGGTTGCCCGCCACAAATCTGACAATGACCTCTTCATGCTTTTCTAAAGCTCGCAGGATAGAGTGTCTGTAAGCTTCTATACCTATGCCCAACACCTTCACAAAGCGTGAGTCCACATCGAGCTGGTGCTTGTGAGCTGGGGTCATATTGGACTGATCATTGGCGTGAAACACATCTCCAAGTGGTATAATCACGCATGTCTTTGTTTCAGGTGTACAGCTCATGAGCCTATCAACGGCACCAAGAGTCAAGTCACGAGCCAGCTCAGAATTGAAATCCTCTCCAGCCTCTTCAGCCCAAGCGTACATCCCAAAGTGTGGATCGCCAATCGGGATAACAGTTAAAGTATCATCACGCGAATACTTAGGAGCTTTGAGTATGGGAGACAGTCCTTTAATTTCTTGTGAAAGCCGCTCAATAACCAACTTGGTTAATTCTTCTCTCTTCTGTGCGTCTACTGTAGACTTTACCCACTGACCTTTAGGCTTGCCATCTTGATCGTAGTAAGTAGAGACACCCTTAACCGTGTAGCCTTCGGGGACTACGTGGGTCATATCGTGATCAGGGGAGTGGCCTCTGAACGAAGCTTTTTTCTTGACTGATGTAATAGCCTCAGTGATTGTGCTCTTGTTGACCCCTAAATGTTTAGCTGCTGACCTAACGCTTCCATGTTTCTCTACAGCCTCCAAGTATTCCAATTGACGCACGGTACAGAATTCATATAGCGATGAATACATCAGGAACCTTTCAGTTTATAGGTACGAACAGGTGCGCGAGAGCCAGCATCATGCTTACACACAAGCCTCACAGCTTTAACAGGATTGACCCAACCAAGGGCCTCATAAGTACAGATAGCAGCTTTGCCTCCGGTGCCGATAGCCTCAATGCCGCGGGAAATGGGCATAGGAATCAAGGACTTAGAGTAGTATACCAACGTGCCAGCGCCCATCACAAGCGCCTCGGAGTTGGAGAACTTAGGTGTTTTCCCCTTCTTGCCAATCTTCCACCACGACAAGAATTGAATAGACTCATCCACATCACCTGCAAAGCCAAGGAGAAAACCCTTATGACGGTAGACCTTCTGACCAAACCAAATTCTGTCGCCATCTGTAATGGAGGAATCCGCCACCATAAGACCTAGCTTTAAATCGGCAATGATTGTTGTCATAGTGTTCCCAAAGTTAACCACATTTTAAGACGAGAAAGTTACAATGAGCGCATTCGATTGGAAAGGCCCAAGCCAAATCACCCCAGAACTCAAGAAATCCGCCACTACCTCGCAGAGATCGAGCAAGGCTCTACAAGAATCAAGGAGTAAGGGTAGCTGGGCCAACACAAAGTGGAAGTTGTCCAACAGAGGCGAGAAAAGACTACACACTAAGCGCAACATGGGTTAAAATCAGCGCAAAGGAGTCATTGAGAGCATATGGCCAAGACAAAAGAAGTAACCACTAACTTAGGTGGCAGACCCACAAAGTACGACCCATCATTCTGCGACATAGCCATAGAGCTAGGTAAGCAGGGTAAGAGCTTCCACTACATAGCGGGAAGCTTAGGTGTTTCTTATCGCACTCTATGCACTTGGAGGACTGAGCACGAGGAGTTTCTTCACGCCTTAGAGTTAGCGAACACTCACTCACAAATGTGGTGGGAAGATCAGGGCCAAGCCTACCTCGTGGGGACTAAAGATAGCGGCAACATCAACGCATCTCTGTATGGCAGATCAATGGCTGCACGCTTCCCTGATAGCTGGAGAGAGAACGTCAAGCTCAGTGGGGATAAGGAGAACCCTGTAGAGGTGAAGGTAGAGGCTCAAGGGCTGATCTCTGCGCTGATAGACAACATCGAACTCACTCGACAGAATGCAGGAACAACTGATTGAGACGCTGAAAGACCCCAAGTTCCAAAGTGCGTTTGCCACGCTTAGTACAGAAGAGCAAGTAGCAAGCGCATGGAGGATGAGGTGGTTGACTCAGGCTCACCAGCATCAGATCCTTCCTCATGGGGATTGGTACAGCATATGGCTTCTCTTGGCTGGCCGCGGAGCTGGTAAGACTAGGACTGCCGCCGAACAGATTGGTTGGTGGGCATGGAAGCAACCCAACACCCGCTGGTTAGTAGCCGCCCCCACAAGCTCAGACGTAAGGGGTACATGCTTTGAGGGCGACTCAGGACTGCTCAACGTCATTCCCAAAGAGCTGATGTCAGACTACAACAAGAGCTACCACGAGATCAGACTGGTGAACGGCTCCCTCATTAAAGGCATCCCCGCATCCGAGCCTGAGCGCTTCCGCGGTGGACAATGGCACGGTGCTTGGTGTGATGAGCTTGCCGCTTGGGACTACCTGCAAGACGCTTGGGATCAGATTCAATTCTCCGTGCGCTTGGGTAAGAAGACACGCATACTGTGCACAACCACCCCTCGACCCAAAGACCTGATCGTAGACCTTGTGGGCAGAGATGGAGATGATGTCTGTGTTACTACAGCCTCAACATATACCAACCTAGCTAACCTTGCCCCAAGCTTTCAGAAGCAAATCCTCCAGTACGAGGGTACAAAATTGGGTCGGCAGGAGATCCACGCTGAGATCATCGACCCCGAAGAGTCGGGCATCATCAAGCGGGACATGATTAAGCTATGGCCAACCTCTAGGGAGTTCCCCAAGTTTGAGTACATCTTGCAGAGCTACGACGTGGCCACTAGCGAGAAGACAGTGAACGACCCTACTGCGGCATCCACATGGGGCGTATTCAAGCCTCTAGACGGCCCTATGAGCGTTTTATTGATCGACTGCTGGCAGGACAGGCTACAGTACCCTGATCTGCGCCCAAAGGTCTTAGATGAGTACGAGGTGGTGTATGGAGAGGGACGAGACAAGAAGCGGGTGGACTTGATCTTGATCGAGGACAAGTCAGCAGGTATCAGCCTGATCCAAGACTTACAGAGAGCGCACTTGCCTGTACGGGCGTATAACCCAGGCCGTGCTGACAAGATGCAGCGCCTGAACGTCATATCCTCGCTGTTCGCTAGAGGCAGAGTCTGGATGCCTGAGAGCAGCCAGCGCCCACGGTACGTCAAGGACTGGGTAGAACCCCTACTGAGCCAGCTCTGTGCGTTTCCTGATACAACCCATGATGACTTTGTGGATTCGACCTCTCAAGCCCTGCGCTTTCTGCGTGATGCTGGATGGATCGACATTGATGGCCCAGCCCCAGAGGCTTATGACGAAGATGATTACTATGACAGCGGAATGGCGAAAAGGAAAGAGAACCCCTATGCAGTATGATGAGATAGTGACCACTCACTTATGTGATGGCAGGTTTGAGATAGTGGCTGACCACAGAGCATTGAGAGAGTTGCTCAACGATCCTCTCAACGGTGAGGAAGCTATTGAGAGACTATGCCAAGAGTTCTCAGCATGGATAGATACTCAACTTGATACATAGCGCGACACCATGCGCCTTAACGTATACCAAAAGCGACAAAGTGCAACAATCTACGGATTAGCACATATCAAGCGCGACTTGACCCTTGTTGAGTCCTGTTGTACAATGGCGTTGTCTAGTGTGGCAACTAGGCGTTGACGTTACTTGAGAAAAACCCCGTAGAGTTCTGTGTGGTCTTGTCGTACAGCAAGCGAGTCTTTTGAGTAACGTCAATCGTCTTGTTGTTGCTCTCGCCAAGAGCCAAGACCACAGAGCATTTTGCGGGGTTTTTGCTTTTGGACAGCCCAATGCGGTACGTCGATGGTTGGTGCTGAGATACCCTGTTACACGAGCGAGCCAGAGCAGGGAGCGTGGGCGAATTCCTAGAGCGCGGTGGTTGAGAATAGTCTGGGATAGTGTATTGCGATGGCATGGCTCCGTGGGTCAAACATCTAAAGCACAGAGCGAACCAGTATTTAATTACGGTAAGGCTGTGCTTTGCTCCAACATTCACCATGGGTCAGTCCAAAGATACCGAACAACTAGCCCAATTCGCTCCACGTCATGTAGCGAATCTCTTTACATTAGTAGCCAAACCTTTGCTTAAAGAGTATGATGTAGCCCTGAAAGGTTAAAACCCAATGAAAAACTTTATTGAACTAAATGTTGCTGACGAATTTATCCTTCGTTTCTACAAAGAGCCAATTGGTAATGACCAGAACGTGTATGTGTTGCGAGTGACGGAAGAG
>Ga0209400_1003103_pt1 | contig 12243 bp, 13 predicted proteins | sample M_130807_EF_Meta_FD_187313 | JGI IMG/M metagenome (GOLD analysis project Ga0209400, IMG submission 187313) | Freshwater microbial communities from Lake Montjoie, Canada to study carbon cycling - M_130807_EF_MetaG (SPAdes) (version 2) | ecosystem: Environmental > Aquatic > Freshwater > Lake... | reverse complement strand
GCCGTCTGCCGCGCCTCAACTATCGTGCTTGGCGGATTACTCGCTGCACCAAAGGATTTTGGTGCTGGCGGGTTCGTTGGGATCTGGAGGGTGGCAGACATGAGCGGTGCGTGCAGGTTCAGCGTCCTGCCGTTTGAAAGTTCGGCGGGAATACAAAGGCCGTGGTAAAGTCCGTGCCGTCGAAATTCATCAAAATGCCGGTCCCGCTCTGCCCCGGCGACAGCAGTTCATACATCTTGCCAGTCCAGCGCAGACGGTAATCCGAGGTGCTGCTGGAGGAGACCGGGTTGTACCGTGGGTCAAAGTACGGCGAGCCGATCTTCGCGCGGTTGATGTTGGGGTCGCGATACTGCAGCGTGCGCAGAATGACCAGTTCGTCCGCCAGCGTGCCGCTGCTCGGATTGAACTGCAGTTCGTAATTCTGCTGGGCGAAGCGATACACCGCCTGGTTGAGCGTCTCCTGCCGTGTCATCGCCAGCGCATCTTTGCCCCCGTTTAAAAATTGGTTCAATGGCACCACCGCGATCCCGGCCAGCACTCCCATGAGGGAAATCACAATGACCAGCTCCGTCATGGAAAACCCGTCTGCCCGGCGCGCTGGCTGGCAGATGGAGCTCTCTAGCGAAGGTCCTCTGGGGATGGAGGGGGTCATAACTGAAGTCTGTCAGTAAAGGATGGTAGCTCCGGCCGGATCCTTGAGCCCGACCTTGGTCATGGAGGTGATGGCGGCGGGGAACGTCACCCTGTACGCGAATGGCAGATAGGCGTTCAGTGTGCTCTCCGCATAGCTCAGGTAGGGGCGCAGCAGGGTATACTTCGCATCATCGGAGGTGCCTGTAGCGTTCCATTCCAACGCCGCCTGCGTCCGGCCCCGCACCTGGATGTAACTCGCCTGCGCCAGATTCAGCGCCTCCGCACGGGCGATGGCCAGATTGCGCTCGCTGTCACTGCGCATGCGCGTAACGGAGGGGATCGCCATGAAGGCGATGATGCCGATGATCGACACACAGGCCATCATCTCCACCAGTGAGAAGCCGCGCAGCCGGGGGCGTGAGGGTGCAGTAGGGGCATTCATGGGCAGGGGCGTTGCAGGAGGATTATTGATTGACCAGATTCACCCGGGGAAAGTCGCCGCTCTGCCAGTCGGGCAGCGTCAGGTACTGCTGCGCATTGACCAGGGCGGCGGTTTGCAGTTGATTGGAGTTGGTCGTGTACTCTGCAAAATGATCAGCGGTGGTCTGATCAAGGAACCCGGCGCGCAAAGAGGGATCGGAAGAAGTGGGTTTGGGGATCAGCAGTTCGAAGCGTTTCTGGCTGGTGGGCCATGCGTTGTAACTCGTGCGTACGCTTTCAAGGCTTTGGAACTGCGCGGTGTTTCCGACGCGGTTCTGCGCCATCACCCAGGCCGTCAGCGCGCTCTGCACCGATGCCTGCTGCTGCCGTGCCATGACGCGGTGCGCATCCAGCGAAACATTTGAAATAGCGGCCACCACGATCGACGACATGATACCGATGATGGCAATCGTGAAGATCGCCTCGACAAAACTAAAGCCCCCTTCCCTCCTCCGCTGTATTGTCATGTTCATAGTCAGTGCCGCCTAAATTGTCTGTTGCACAAAATCCGCCGGGGAGTCACCTCCCCGGCGGACGTGAAGCGTCCGAATCTGTTGTTTAAATCAACAATGAGCCGGGCGACGTATCAAACCACTGTCGATTAGGGAGTAGCAGCGGTCTGCAGGTAGTTAAGCTGCTTGTTGGTGTTGTCCCAGCTCAGGTAGGAAGCCACTGCGGCGGCATCTTCGGAGTTGATTGGGCCGGAGGTGAAGGTCTTGCCGCTGAAGGCACCTTTGGTTGGGGTCAGACCGCCCGTCGCAGCCGTGATGGCCGTTGCGGTGGTGGTGATGGCGGAGGTGTCAGCGCCGGCGGCGATGGCGGCGTTCACGACGGAAGCGACGGTCTGCGCATTGCGGCGAGCCGAAGCGTCACGAGCGCTGGCGTTGAGGTTACCGATGTTTGGGATCGCGATAGCGGCGATGATGCCGATGATGGCGATGACGACGAGCATTTCCACGAGGCTGAAGCCAGCCTTGAGGGAAGAGTTGAGCTTGATGTTTTTCATAGTGTGTTGTGTGTGTTTGGCTGTTGGTTTTGCATCGAGTTGATCAGCTCAGGTGAGTTGCTCAGCTTCGAATTATCAAAATTATAATTTATCCTGAAATTATATTCAATGACTTTTTTCATAATTTTTACAAATACAACGATTTACCGCGTGTTTTGATGGCGTTTGCCCCCTCTAGGAGCCTGCTTTTAGCCTCCAAGAAGAGAATTCGACCGCTCATTCCCAGGTCTCAGAGGCTCTAACCGATCTTTTTGCCGCCCTCTAGCATTATGGAATCTGTTAATTTTTATTTATTTTAAACAGACTTTAATAGGCCAAAGCCGGTGGCGATCACTCAAGCCCTCCATGCTGGGTCCACCCGCTGCGCCAGTCGCGTCGCGGGCACTTGGGATGAATCATACCATGAGCCATTGAAAACGGGTCCGAATCAATCCGTCCATTAAAGCGGCTCTTCGCTGGTTCCGCGAGAGCCGGTTTGCCCCTGGAGTCCCCGCTGGGGCGAAGGATTCCAGGGACGCGCACAGCGCATCCCTACCATCCAGAGTGGCGCACGCCGCAGGACTGGTAGGGAACTGCTGTGCGGGTCCCGAGTTTCGGGTCTGTGGCATCGCAGGCACCAAAAAAAGGTGCGCCGTCCTTGGCATAGGGAAAGGCAGGAAGTGCCGTGGGTTGACGCAAGTGCGCCGCCTGCAGGGAATCGGGTCCTGCTGAGGAGGTGACCCGTATTCAACTGACTATGGTATGACAAACTTCGGAGGCTGGCAGCGGGCGCAGCTTTGGCATGGCTTCAGGCCGCTTTGAGTTCTAGAGTTCTCACCCGTGCACCTTTGCGCAAACGGCGTCGAATCTCTGCTGCGCTGGCATGTTCCAAGATGAGCTCGACTGCTTCGGCGAGCATATAATAGGCCGACTTCCGGGTTTTGCCCTGACTGGCCACATCTAGCTCGGGACACGTGGACACATACCATGCTCCATCCTTTACAATGACAGCGCTCAAATTTGGCAGGTCGATCAACACGCCCTCTTTTTCAATCCAGCGTTGTTTCATGGGAGCATTATTTCACAAGATGAACCGTTCGGTATCGAATTTTTATGTGCAGCACGGACAGGGCTGCACGAAATGCCCCGGCGTGATCTCCTTGAGTGTGAGATCCATCCCCACGCTCTGCTCCCACAGCGGATGCTTCATGCGGTGCCCGAAGGCGCAGCCGGCCGGCGGATTGATCGGGGAAGGCACGTCACCGCGCAGGAGCTGGCGCACGCGGCGCTTGGTAGGGTCGGCGATGGGGATCGCGTCGAGCAAGGCTTTCGTATAGGCGTGGCGTGGGTTTTGATAGAGCTGGGTAGCGGGCGCGAGTTCCACGATCTTGCCGAGGTACATCACCGCCACGCGATCGCTCATGTGTTTCACCACGTTGAGGCCGTGGGCGATGAAGAGGTAGCTCAGGCCCATGTCGCGTTGCAGATCGAGCAGCAGATTGAGCACCTGGCTCTGCACTGAGACATCCAGCGCGGAGACGGGTTCGTCACAGACAATGAGCTTGGGCTTCAACGCGATGGCTCGTGCGATGCCAATGCGCTGGCGCTGACCGCCGCTGAATTCGAACGGGAAACGATCCGCTGAAGCGGCGCTAAGGCCGACTTTGTCGAGCAGGTCGGCCACCCATTGCTTGCGTTCATCCTTTGTGCCGATCTTCTGCACGATAAAAGGCTCCTCCAAAATGTCGCGCACCGTGTGGCGTGGATTGAGCGACTCGGCCGGATCTTGGAAGATCATCTGGACATGCCGCCGCATCGGGCGCAACGCGCCCATGCTGGCGTGCGTGATGTCCTGGCCTTCAAACTGAATGCTGCCGCCGGTGGGATTGAGCAGGCGCACGATGGCTTTGCCGAGCGTGGTCTTGCCGCAACCGGATTCACCCACGAGGCCGAGCGTCTCGCCTGCGCCGAGGGAGAAGCTCACGCCATCCACTGCTTTGCAAGAGGCCACGGAACGCCGCAGCAGACCGCCGCGTACGGGGAAATGCTGCTGGAGGTTTTGGACGGTGAGGAGGGCCATGACCGGGTCAAGCTGCGGCTAATGCGCCAGTTTTTTCATGCTGAACCCACGTCACCAAGTCTGTGGCCGCCAGCTTCAGGCCGCCTTTGTCGAGATGCCAGGCAAGAGTGCGAGCCCTAGGCCACTTGGATTCCTCCATGAAATGCAGCTCCAGCGCCTCGTGCGCGTTAGCGAGAATTTTTTCCACTGTCTTTCCGGTCGTGACGCATCCAGGAACGTCTGGAAAATAGCCCGACAGATTTCGTGGGCCTTTTTCAATAACGAAGAGGTATTTCATGGTGTGAAGATATTCGATGAGCGTGCTATTTCCACCCAGCTTGTTAGCGAATGCTGTTCCAAGTTCCCGGTGCAAGTTCATCCGAAGGGTGGCCGGGAACTGTCACCTTTCCCTGCTTCGACGGGTGGTCAAATTGGCGATGGCTTCCCCGCGTGGCTTTGAGCAGCCACCCTTCAGTCTGGAGGCGTCGGAGAACATCGCGGACTTTCATGATGGCACACAGATGGGGCAGTTCTCCACCCAGTGGTTGGCGGAAATTTCGACGAAGGGCGGGCGCGTGTTCAGATGCTCGGCACTGTGCGCACGACCTGAACGCTCGCCAAAACGGCAGCCGGGCTTGAAGTCGGCGATGCCGGGCACGTTGCCCTGGATTGCCTTCAGCTTGGTCTTGGGCACGCTGTCGATGCGTGGAATGCTATCCAGGAGGCCCTGGGTGTAGGCATGGCGCGGTTTGGCGAAGAGCTCATGCACTTCCGCACGCTCGACGATGCGTCCAGCATACATCACAGCGACTTCATCGCAGACTTGGGCGATGACGCCGAGATCGTGGGTGATGAGAATGACGCTCATTCCCATCTCCTCTTGCAGATCGGCGATGAGTTCGAGAATCTGCGCCTGCACGGTCACGTCGAGCGCGGTGGTCGGCTCGTCGGCAATCAGGAGCTTCGGTTTGTTGATCAGCGCCATGGCGATCATCACGCGCTGGCGCATGCCGCCGCTGAGCTGGTGCGGGTATTCGTTGAGCCGCTGCTCCGGCGCTGGAATGCGCACCTTCATCATCATGTCGATGCTGCGCGCCAGCACCTCGGCCTTGCTGCACTGCGTGTGCAGCAGGATGGCTTCCGCGAGCTGGCGGCCCACGGTCTGCACAGGGTTCAGCGCCGTCATCGGCTCCTGGAAGATCATGCTGATGTCCTTGCCGCGCACCTGTTGCAGCTCCTCAATGGCCAGAGACGCCAGATCCCGGCCCTCAAAGCGGATGCTGCCATCAAGGATCTTCCCGTGTGGCTGAGGCAGCAGGCGGGTGATGGAGAAGGCCGTGACACTCTTGCCGCAGCCGGACTCACCGACGATGCCGAAGGTCTTGCCACGCGTTACCTCAAAGCGGATGCCATCGACGGCAGTCATGCGGCCCGCGTCGGTGTCGAAGGCGGTGACGAGGTCGCGAACTTCAAGAATGCTGGAGGATGCGGCGCTCATTATTTTCTCTGGTAGGCGTCAAACACGCGCGTGACTTCGCCAAAATCCTTGCCGTTTCGCATGGCTTCTTTCGTTTCGCGTTTGATGTCCTCGTCGATCCAGAACATGTGGGCATCGAGCGGTTCACGGCTGGCCTTGGCATTGCCGTTCTTAGGCCATTGGATCCAGCGCCAGGAGAGGTAGCGGTAGAATGGCGACTCCCAGGCAGGAATGACGCTGGCGCGATCCTCGACGAGTTTGGCCAGCTCCCAGGACAGCTTTTGCACTTCGTCCTCTGTCTGAGCGAGGCGATGTTTGTCGATGAGGGGGTCTAGGGCTGGATCAGCGGTCTGCGTCATGTTGTTGGTATCGGTGACGATCTCCCGCTTGCCGTCTTTGCCTATCTTGAAGGCATTCGAAGAGTGGTAGTCATCCCAGAAGCGTGGGTAGGGCGGGCGGGCACCCATGCCGGCGAAGCCCATCTCATGGTTTTTCTGGTCCATCTTTTTGTACATCTGCGTGGGGTCGAGGCCTTCCACCTTCATTTCGAAGCCGGCTTTCTTTGCTTCCTCCTTCAGACGCAGCATGATGGGCATAATCGTGCCCTGATTGAATGTGGTGAGCGTGAGTGACAACCGTTTGCCTTCGGGGTTTTGCAGGATGCCGTCCGGTCCGGGGATGGTGTAGCCTGCCTTGGCGAAATGCTCACGCGCTTTCACGGGATCGAAGGGCCGCGCGCGCAGGTCAGGGTTGGTGTACTTGCCGAAGCCAGAGACGGTGCTGTTCATGCGCGTTTTGTCACCGCGAAAATCCACTTCAATCACCTTCGCGAAATTCATGGCGTAATTGATGCCGAGACGCACGTCGAGATTGTCGAGCGGGGGCTTGCCCTCGTTGAGCCTGATGCCCCAGGTGACCTGCGGATACTCGTTGAAGAACTTGTGACGCTCAATGTAGCCGTGGTAGATCTCGGGAATCTCCGTCTTGTCATACCAGTAGCGCGGCAGGCCGGCGAGGAAGTAGTCAAACTGGCCCTGACGGAACATCTCAAAGGCCTTGTCAGGGCTGGCGATGATCTTGTACTCTATGAAATCCACGTTGTTGATGTAGCGGAAGTGCTTCAAATCGCGTGCCCACCAGTTCTTCACGCGGCTGAGGGTGATCGAACGTCCGCGCTTCAACAAGGCAGGATCGATCGCGTAGGCTCCGGTCGAGGGAGTGATCCGCCACTGGTAGCGTGCGGGGAAGTCAGGGCCCAGTTCGCGGAAGAAATACTGCGGTGAAACCGGCAAGTCGGCATACCAGAGCGGATCGGGCTTCGGCTCCGGAAGCGTGATGGAGAGGGTGCGCTCATCGTACTTCACGATGGCGGCAAATTCCTTCGTGTACCAGTCATTGTACCAAGGGTCCTTGATGTGCGGACTGGTCATGACAAAGAAGGTCATGAAGAAGTCTTCCACCACAATTGGTTTGCCGTCGGAATAGGTCAGGTTGTCGTGGAGACGGTAGTAAACCGTCTTGCGGTCCTTGGAGATGGCCCACTGTTTGGCCATGCCTGGAATCCACGCATCTTCGTCGGGATGACGCATGACGAGGCTGATCTCGACGTCGTCACGATGCTCTCCACGAAAGGTGTTGTTACCATCGGGCCCAAAGGGGCGGAACGTGGGAGGGTAGGTCGGATGCCAGTCGTGGAAAGTACCACCCTTCTTGGCGCGCGGATCGCCAAACTCAGGAACATTCGCACCGTTCTCCCATTTCAAGTCCGGCGGCAGATCTCCCAGCGTCTTCCATTGGAAAAACTGGGGCTTGGATTTCCAATAGGCCTGCACCTCCGCAGTGTTGTCGTACGGCGGAAAGCGATCATCCGTGGACTTGGAGCAGGAGGCCAGATGAAACACGACGATAGCGGCGAGGCAGCCATGCAATTTTAAGTTCATTCTCCGACCTCCTTCAGCAGTGCTGTGGTGAGTGCCGGACTGGCACGGAAGCCGAGTTTGAGAAGTTCTTCAAACACTGGCTTGAGGGCACCGCCAAGCAATGCGGCTCTTTGTGCGGACACCAGTACCCCCAAAAGGCCGATGTGAGCGATGCCTCTTTTCTTTGCCAGTTCGCGCGCAGCTTGATCATCCACCATGAGAAGGTCCGCGTGAAGTTCTTCACAAAGAACGATGGCTTCCGCCTCTCCTTGGTCGATTTCTGCTTCAAGCTCCAGGGCAAGTGCTGGAGCATTCAGCGATCGCACCGTCAGCCACTCGGCTTCCAGCACACGTTGGATCGCAGGCAGTGCTACAGCACCACGTGCAAGCTCGGCGGCCACGGCCGGTGGGATGAAGACCTGACCATAGAGACTTTGCAGCATCCTCTCTCGGCCCAGCAAGGCGAGATAACAGAGGCATGAAGTGTCTGACACGACGATCACGACAGTCCTTGGGAACGCAGGGTTTCGAGGTCGGCCGTCAGCTCGTCCATGGTGAACTCGCGAATGGGCAGGCCGCGTTCGGAGCGCCACTGCTCGAACTCAAAAAAATCCGCTCCGCTGAGCCGACGCGCCTGACTGGCAGAAAGTCGCTGCTGGGCAAACAAGGCCAGCGCCAGCTCCTTGAGCGCTGCCTTTTCGTCCAGATGGGCCTGCTGTACAATTTGGTCTGGAATCTCGAGTGTCATGACATGAAAATAATCGCCAGGGGGTTCATTGTCATTGGTAGGTGGTGAATTTTTTGGGATCGAAGGCCTCGCGCACCGCTTCACCCACGAAGGTGACCAGCACGAGTACCAGCGTCATGGCAAAGAAGGCGCTGCTGACGATCCAGGGATAGTTGAAGTCTTCCGTGCCTTCATGCAGCAGACGTCCCCAGCTCGGTTCTTCATGCGGCAGTCCGAAGCCGATGTAATCCAAACTTGCCAGTGCCGTGATGATGGCCGCGACTTCAAACGGCGCGAGCGTCACGAGGATGGCGATGCTGTTGGGCAGGATGTGTTTGAAGATGATGCGGGCCGTCCCGGTGCCAAGCAGCCGCGCCGAGGCGACATAATCCCGCGTCTTTTCTCGCAACACAGCAGTGCGGATGTAAATGGTCGTACCCATCCAGCTGAAAAACGAAATGACACCCACGAGCACCGGCAAAGAAGGGCTGATGACCGAGCTGATGATCATGACGACAAACAAAAACGGCAGAACGGAAAGGATCTCGATCAAACGCATGCCGACCAAATCCAGTACGCCGCCAAAATAGCCGAGCGCGCCCCCTGCAGCCACACCCACAAAGAACACGAACAACAGGAACAACACCGATGCGATGATGGACTGCTGCATGCCGCCAAAAAGTATCGCCAGGACGTCGCCACCGCTGGAAGTCGTACCAAGGAAATGACGGCGCGAGGGTGGTGAAGGTGGATAGATGACGGTCAGCATTTTGCCATCGGTTTGAGATTCGAGCGTGGCCGCCTTGCCCTCGGAATAGTCGGTGTAGGCAGTGCGCTGACCCTTCTCAAACGTGCCCTTTTCCACCTGCTCATTGTTCAAGTCCCAGCCGCGCATCTCCCCTTGCTTCAAGCCATAGCGAAACACCCATTCCTGGCGCTTCTGCTCCGGCTTGTCACGAAAGGTGGTGTAAGCACGCCCGTCGAAGGGTTTGGAGTCATGCACATGATAGGCGATGCCGCCGCGCAGCTCGACCTCTTCAATGGTCTCCGGTGTGTCGAGCTTCGGATCGTAGGGAACTAGTGGCAGCAGCACCCAGTTGCCCGCTCCTTTTGCACGAAACTGCCGCTGCAACTCGCGGTAGTCGGTCTCAGAGTCATCCTTCAAGCCGAAGGTGGTGGCTGGCAGCACGCCCGTCACGAAGGGAAAATAGAAGCGTCCTTCATAACGGACGGCGAGCGCCCGCTTGCCGACTACTAGACTGTCCAGCGAAGCCAGGCCGACGAGGCCTAGCAACACAAGAAAGGAGACGTAGCCACGACGAATGTCACGGAAACGGCGGAACTGCTTCAAGGTCAGCGGGCTCAACTGCCACTGCCGTTGCCCCTTCCAAACCAGCCATCCCCCGGTCAAAGCCAGGACCAGCAGCAGCACCCAGCCGAGCACGGCCGCGCCGAGAAACGGGATCTTAAACACAGGCACTGATAACGACAGTCCGCGCATCAATGCGCTTAACGCCGCATAGGAGAGGAGGGTGATGCCTGTGGTGCGAGGGGACATGGGGATTTACTCGAAGCGAATGCGCGGATCCGTCAGCGCCACAAAGAAGTCAGAGAGAATGTTGCCGATGATCAGCAGCAGCACCTCAATGACGAGGAGGCCCATCACCACCGGATAGTCACGATCAAGGATGCTGGTGTAACCCAGCAGGCCGATGCCATTGATCTCAAAAATCATTTCGATCAGAAATGATCCGGCCAGGAAAATCGAGACGACGTGCCCCAGCGTCGTCGCCAGCGGGATGAGGGAATTTCTCAGCGCATGCGCCAGCACGGCCCGCTTGAAACTCGCCCCTTTGGCGATGGCCGTGCGCACATAATCTGCCGCAAGATTGTCCATCAGGTTGTTCTTCACCAGCATGGTCATGAAGGCAAAGCTGCCCACGAGGTAGCAGACCAGGGGCAGGATGGCATGATGCACCACGTCCCACAGTTTGCCGCCTAGGCTCAGTGAGTCGAAGTTCTCACTGGTAAACCCGCCGGTGGGGAACCAGTTGAGCCGTGCCGCGAGATACACCACCAGCACACTCGCCAGCACAAACCCCGGAATCGCATAGCCCACAAAGATGAGGACGGAGCTCACGTTGTCGAGCACGGTGCGGTGCTTGATGGCTTTCAGAATCCCCAGCGGAATGCAGACGATATAGGTGATTAAAAAGGAGGCCAGGCCGTAGAAGATGGAGATGGGCATGCGCTCACGAATCATGTCCGAGACGTAGTCGTTGTAGCGTGTCGAGATGCCCAGACTGCCCTGCAGAAGCCCGTCGAACTTCGGGCGGAAGATTTGAACGCGGTTCTTTTCTTTCTCAGCACGCGTCTTCCAGTTTTCCACATCCTTGGCACTGGCTGCGCTCAGCTTGCCATCCCGGGTCACTTTGGCTTCAATGATGCGGTAGGCATTGTTGGGCTTCCATTGCGCGCGCGGCAGGAGTTCCTGGAGCGTCACGGGCTTCTCCTGCACGTCCTTGTCGAACTTGATGAACAGCTTGTCCCCCTCTTTCGGCAGCACGCCGAGCCAGGCGAGGTAGGCGGGGAAAAAGGGCCGGTCAAAGCCATAGTAGGCTGCGATCTCCTCCTTCTGCTCTTCACTGAGAGATCCCCCGGCGTCCTTCATGCCGCGTTCCGCCTGCATGGAGGCTGCTCGCTGCAGCGCTGCCTCCAGCGGCCCGCCCGGCGTGATGCGCGTGATGAAAAACACCACCAGCGTCGCTCCGATCAAAGTCGGAATGATGAGTAAAAAGCGGCGGATGAAGTAGTCGCGCATGAGGCGGTCGGCGGGAGGAGAAAGGAAACCTCAGACAATACGCCGCTGGGCACAAGGATTTGTGTGTGATTTGCGCAGAACGAACTCTTATCCACGGCGATGGTTGACAGCAGCAGCCCCCCAACGATGGCTTGCGCCGCATGAATCGTCTGCTTTTTACCATCGTTCTGAGAATGGCACCGGCGGTCATCGCATTGGCAGGTCTCGCGGGTTGTGCCGATTCGTTTGCGGTGAAAAATGAAGCGGTTCCGGCGGAGCTGCAGAAGCAGTTGCAGGCACAGGCCATTTCAGCCTCCGAGATCAAGCTGACTGGCAAAGGTGGCTTCAAGTCGGCCACCCACAGCCTGCCGCCACCGGAGGGCGTGCTCAAGGTGCCCATGTACTATGAGCGAGGCATTCCGCACATCAAAGTCAGCCTCAACGGTCACAAACCGAAAAAGTTCATGCTCGACACCGGCGCGACCTTGAGTGTGTTTGATGCGGAGCAGGCGCTGGAATATGGCTTGCGCACCGTGCCGCAGGTGCGCCCCACCATGGCGGGCGTGCTAGGAAAAGAACCGGGCATGGTGGCGGTCATTCCGACGCTACAGATCGGCACCTGGCGGCTGGACAACCTGCCCTGCATCATCCGCATGCAGCGCACGGCGGTGGGCACGGGCATTCTGAAGGAGCATGTGGGGGTCTCTCTGCTGGGCGTGAACATCCTGGCCAAAAACTGCCGGTATGCGACGCTCGACTTCTTGAAGGAAGAGTTTGAGTTTGGTTTCACCCGCAGTTTTCCGGGGCCAGCGCGCAAGCACAGGCACAAGGCCAGCCTCAGCATGAAGCACGGCGTGCCGATGACGCCGCTTAAATATGGCAAGCTTGCCTGGGAGGCCGTGGTCGATTCAGGCTCTGTTTTCGGTGTGCAGGTGGACCGCCGCATTGCCGAAGCTCTCGGTTACAAGAATGGTGGCCGGGATCCCGGCGGGAACTACCTGATCACAGGTATCGGCGGTGCGCAGACACCGAAGGAGGCGAATGTGCGGGTGCTGGAGTTCCAAGCACTCGGATTGTTTGGGTCTTATTATCCCTCTGCGCAGGTGGATGTGATGCCCGGTCCCTCACGTCTGGGAACTTATCTGCTGAAAGACTACCGTGTG
>Ga0209400_1003098_pt1 | contig 12252 bp, 20 predicted proteins | sample M_130807_EF_Meta_FD_187313 | JGI IMG/M metagenome (GOLD analysis project Ga0209400, IMG submission 187313) | Freshwater microbial communities from Lake Montjoie, Canada to study carbon cycling - M_130807_EF_MetaG (SPAdes) (version 2) | ecosystem: Environmental > Aquatic > Freshwater > Lake... | reverse complement strand
TGTGTTAGCAGAAAATAAAGTTGTGCCTGTATTAGAACGGACAATAAAAGTATTGTCTGTGTCTGTTGTTAAGTTACTGACGATTAATGTTCCGGCCATAATTCTCTCTTAATTTATATTGTATTTAGTCAACCAAATTATCTTTATTTAGGTAATTAATTGCTCTTTCAAGTAATTCTTGACTATCATAAAATAATCCAATTCCTCGATTGCACTTACCACATAATAAACCACGAACAACTCCTGTTGTGTGGCAATGGTCTATTGCAAGTCTTCTACCTTCCACTTCGTCTTCATTATTACATATCGCACATCTATAATTTTGTTCTTCAAGCATTTCATCATATTGTTCTAATGTAATGCCGTATTGTCTTCTCATAATACCATCACGCCTATCTTCAAACAATTTATTATGAGGTTTAAAATTATCACATTGTCTACTTTTTCTACCATTTTTTAATTGTGAAGCACTTCTTATATGTATTTCTCCACAATCTGCACATTTAATTTTATATTTAATGTGGCCTGAATCTCGTCTTTTTTCTTCAATACCAACAACAATACCTAACACTCCATTATATTCATTGTATTTTTGCCGATGCGGTCTTTCCGCAAATTGCCTTTTAGCGGTCATCTTCCGTTACTAAACTTAAAGGGTGCTTCGGCAAAGCAAGCGTAGATGTATGTTTCACCGCTTCCGTTGAATGTTGCGCCTGTTGCTCTCAGCTTGAATCCATTAGACAAAAGGTCTATAGCGTCACCTGCGCCAGCGCCAGACTCTGAATCGGGATACTGGTCTTTTGTTGAGGTGTTAAAAGTGTCTCTGGTTGTGTCACGAATAACCCAGTTTCGTGCCGAGGTGCTTCTAAACAACACAAACCTAGGTCTAAATCCCAAGAACACAAACGGACCGTCAGCACTTCCGTTACCCGTGTATGATCCAAAGGCTGAATAGCCTGGTACTGCTGCCCAGCAGTAGGCGACTTTTGTATATCCACTATCCCAAGAACCTTGGCTAAATACAGATGATGTTGGTGCTGTGTTGTTCCAAAAACCGCTATTTGTTTGGGTTGAGGCAGTGGTGTTTAATGGCAATCCATAATTCCAAGGCGATGAACCGCCGTTCAAAGACGCATGACCAACAGTCCATTGGTCGCTTACATTGCGACCTTTCATAATAATCATGCTAGGTGCAACACCTAGACCATGACCTACTGTGCCTGTAGTAGATGTATAAGTCACCACGCTAAACCCCGCAGTTGGATTAGCCGACACTTGTGAAGTGATAGACCCTGCGGTATTGGTTACTGCTGTGCCGCCTGCTTTCCAGTTCCATGCTACATAAGACACGCCATTTTCGTTTACGCCATAACCCGATGAAGTTACATCGCTTACTGTAAATCCACCGCTACTAAAAGCGGTTACTCCATAAGGTGAAAAATCTGCTTCTGCGGCTGTATCGTTACTAAACAATCGTAATGAAACGCCCCTGACAGAATCGTATAGTTCGTTATAAGTGGCGCTAGTTCTTGACTTAACCCAAACTAAATCAGGTTGCATTGAAACGCCATTTACAGCATTACTAACAGCCCTACCAGTTACTCCAGTACCCGTGTAAGTCGTAGCCGCAAAAGCAGTACTGCCATTAGGGATTGCATATGTTGTTGGCATAGTTGCTCCTTATAGGTTATATGTGTTGAGTGCTACAAAGCCGCTTGGTGGTGTGTAGGTGAAGGGGCGTTGACCGAAGTTAAATGCCGTTGATGCGCCGCCACTTGCTGAAGTTGAAATAAAAATTGAATATGTAATTCCCGATGTTATTGACCCTGAAGAATCAACAGAATTGTTTTTATAAATTGTATATGTTAATGCGTCAAAGTTAAATGCAAAGCCAAATACAGCATTGTCAGACATTCCTTTATAAATTGAGCCAGTTGCAGAATATTGGGTTGCAGAAATTGCTAAAGTTCTATTAGCAATACCAACAATATTATTTCCGCCAGTTACTACATCAGTAGCTTCAAAATACCATTTTCCTGTTGTTGGAATAACAAACGATGCTCTGCAATTTATGCCTGAGCCTGTTGTTGTAACAGTTAAATTGCCATTTGTAATTGAGCCACCTGTAGTATCAAGCGGATTCATTACTGGATAGTTCGCAGCAGTAGCGCTTGTCAGAGTTGGAACATCGGTCATTGCATCGTATGTAACACCCGCAGTCACAGAGATGTTGTTTGGTGTCCAATTGTTTCCATTAGGAGAAGAATCTTTACCAATCGCAGCAGCCGTTGCAGCTGATGCATCTGCAAACTTCAAATAGAAACCATTAGTGCCGTAAGTGCCTGCAAACTTTTTAGGAATCCATTGGCCTGTTGCGGCATCTGTTTTACCAAATGATGATGGGGTTAAAGCTTGACCATCAACAAAATTTACTTCTGCTAAATAGCCATCAAAATACTGGACTGAAGCATATAAAAGCCTACCTATAGCATTTGGGCGGGAAGCCACATTTAATTGGCTTGCTGTGTTTTGTGCAAAAGGACCAACAGCGTAACTTACTGCTTGTAATACACCATTTACATAAAATTGTATGCGGTTTGTTGAAGTTGCATTTGCAGAATCATAGACAAAAACAATATGATACCAAGCGGATGGGTCACGAAATACTGCGGATGTAGAAACTTGTAGATTATATGAACCACCACCACATTGAAAACATTGAAGCGTGTCTGTATCAGAAAATCTTAAAGACAAAAAATTGTCTGATGTATTATCATCACCAACTTGCAACTGTTGATAAGCACCTAAAGTTCCCCGTTTAACCCAACCAGACCAAGTAAATTTTTTGTTATCTGTTGGTGTGCCAAATGTGCGATTTAAATAAGCACTAGCACTACTGCGAGTTCTCAAACTATTCTTAATGAAATAGCCTAAGTTGGCTTGACCGCCATATTGTTTTACGCTACCACCACCAGTTGTACCAAGAAAAGGCATTATCTAATTCCTTAAGCGTATTGGGTTTGTGAACCTAATACTGTGTATGTATTTGCTGCTGTCTTAATAATTGTGAAAGCATACAAGTCGATTGATGTAGCATTACCCGCAGATGGCGCAGTACCGCCTTGCCATTTTGGTGTAACAGAAGTACCATCGATTGTAAATGCAGATTGATAGTAAGTGTTTGATGATAACTGAGTTGCCAAATAAGCAACAGTTATACTCTCACCAGTTGTCATTATTGCATCTAATCTTATAGATGAGTTTGCACGGACATTCATTGTCCAGTTGGCTGCATTGTTAGCAGTATAGACATTAATTGAGTTCTCAAGCACATTAATGTTTTGTGTGCCAGTCAATGCAGTTGCAGTAATGTTCGCATTTTCAGTTACCGCACCAATGTCAATACCTGTATTAAAGGTAAATGCCTTAGAAGTATTTGACCAAGTAAGAGTCTTATCAGTAGAACCTTTAATTGTGATACCTGCACCATCTGCAAGAGCATCAGTTGGTGTTGCAGAATTAGCAATTTCAATATTTTTGTCTTGGACAATTAAAGTTGAAGTGTTAACATAAGTTGTTGCACCTGAAACAGTTAAGTTACCTGTAATAGTTGCATCAGTAAGAGTGGTAGCACCAGTAACACCTAGAGTAGACCTCATGGTTGCGGCACCAGTGCTCACAAATGTAGATTGTGCGTTCATCGGTTGTGCCACATTCCAAGATGTACCTCCTACAGTAATGTAGGTAGTCTCACCAATGTTAAAGGTTAACTGTGATTCACCTTGTATAATATCGCTTTTGATTTTTCCGGCCATATAATTTTCTCTTTAAAATACTGTGAAGGTTGCGTTGTTTGAAACCATTAATGTAATATTGTTAGCGATAGTAATTGGACCGGCCGCACTGCCATTGTATCCATCACTAATCGTTGTATTCGTTGTTAATGTTTGTGGATTAATTCTAATCAATCCATATGTATCTGCTGCCAGATAAGGTGTTGTTACTACAGAACCACCAAGGTAAATAACTTCAACATTGTCTGTGCCAGTTGGCGGTGCAGTTGAAAAAACTATTTGACCATTGATTACTGCATATGAATCAGTCTTCTGTTTAACACCAGTGATAAAGACTAATACGGAAGCTTCATTGCCATACTCATATGACAAATTGAAAGTCGTGGTTGTATTATCGCCAGAATAAAACTGACTTCTAATTGCACCACTTACTGGTTGGTTTCCAAGATAAGAAATTTTAGTTCACCTTAATTAAATGACCTATATGGCCAGTTTCTTTAACTTTTTGCCATTGTTCTTTGGCATATGTTTTAAATTTGTTTCTGTATTCAGTATTTATGTAGTCTTTTAATCGACCTTCAATCATACCTTTTTCTTTAGACGCTTGAATATTTTCTGGTCTAATTCTGTAACTTTTTTCACCATCATTCATCCAAATTAAAGATGAGATTGTTTTTCCAGCTTTATCTTTTTGTTCTTTGGTAAAAACTTGTTTTGCTCTTGCGATTCTAATTTTTTCTTTGGCTTCTTCGGATCTTATTTTACCTAAATTTTTTAAACTAATTTTCTTTTTAGTTTCATCTGAAGTGTGTTTTGCACCATAACCACCACCCATTAAATTTAAACACTTGTTATCAGATTCAATCAAATTCAATGTTACCATTTTTTCTTCTAGTTCATAGATGTATTCTGTTGTGCTTATAACTAAAATTTCATATGTAAAATTATCAGCACCATGTTTTTTTACTTGATTGCGGATTCTGTCACCAGAACCCCAATATAATTGTCCATTTGACTTTTTTTGATCCAAACCATTATGTTTACCAATATAATACTCATCAGTTAGTTTATTGGTTATTTTATAAAGGTGAGCTACGGACAAGGTGTTTTCCTATGTTATACTGTATTTAGTTTGGTTCGTCAGCAGGCTCTGGAGTATTGCCTTCAGCAACCCACTTTAGGTAGGCTTGGTAGTCTGTGTTAGCGGGGTCGAACGGGATAGACATACCAGAACCATCTTCATTTGTTTTTGTTACAGATGTAACTTGATTTGTCCATCTGTCTTTGTGTAATTTATACATTTATAACTCCGAAGAAAAGTTAATGTAAGCAGATGTTGAATTTCCAATAAAGAATCTTGCGGCTCTTCCTATATTTAATCCCGATGATGTAACTGTAATACCAGTAGTTTGCAATCCCGGTTGGTAAATTGCAACTGCGGTAGTAGATGGTTGAGTAGCCGCATCATTTACATTAAAAGCACTAGCAGAACTATACCCAACACTAGGGGCGGCTCTCATTGCAACTGGGAATGAAGTTATGCAACTTACTTGCGTAGTAGCATCAACTAAACCCATAGCAATTTGTTCGTATGCCGCAGTACCGCCTACTTTCCAAAAATACCGCTGACACAAAGCCAACTCAGTACCATAAGGGCGGAATTCAAAAGGTGTAGCTACTGGTCCAACTTCCCATTGAACACCAGTAAATGCAATATAGTTACCAACACGGTTTGCAAGGTTTAATTGTCCTGCGGCTCTAGCATTACTAACACTAGCTCCCCATGATGTTTGTAATGTTCCGCCAGCAAATGTACTACCTGCACCAAACCAGAAATTCAATTCCATTGAACGGTTACTATCATTATCTAATTGACCTGTTGTGTCCGCAGGAAATGTAATTGTTTCTTTTTCCCAAGTATTGGCTGCATTAATTGTGTAAGATTGACTACAAGACCTACTGTTATCATTATCAATCATTTCAGCAATAAAAGTTCCAGTATTACTTGACTTTACCCAAAATGAAACAGTAACTTGTTCTGCTCCAGGTGTTCCTTTTTTAATGGACTGCATCATCTGTCCTTCCATATCTTGTTTGAATATAAGATATGAACCAGCAGGAGGAGATGTATTGGCTGTTGTGCAAATTAAATTGGATGAATTTCTTAGTCCTGTTGATGTTGGACCATTAGATTCAACATTCATTGTCCAAGTTCCTAAAGAACCTGTTGTAATTTTCCATCTATCTGCGGTTAAAACGGCATCGTTTGTTGTAATTGTTGTAACAGAGTTACTTCTTTGTGCAATTTGCATAGCACCATTAAAAATTAAATTTCTATTACTTAATGGACGCCCACCAGCATTTAAATAATTCTCAACAGCACCAGTTTGAATTGCTGAGTTAGCAATTGTGTTTGCTGTGATTACAGAGCCGTTAACTGAGGCAATCTGTGAGCTAATAATATTACCAGTGATTAGAGTATTTGCAACACTCAATGCATTGTTTGATGCCGCAGTAATAACACCATTACTATCAAATGTCAACGAAATGGTGTTAGCAGAACCACCAACGGTAACTGATGTTATATTATTCGATACTTGGAATAATGCGGGCGACACACGGGTTAAAGCCATTTGATGTTCTCTCTATTAATCTTTTATTTATTGTATCGCATCCAACTGAGCTTGAGTTGGCTGTGTTAATGTTGGGTGAGTCCAAGACTTGATGTAGTCACCATTGCCATCTGAATCGTTTTGGAGATGAATGGTAGTCATAAAATCATTAATTGTTAACTGTGGATAAATTGATTTAATTTTTTCGTATAAATTCATCATGCGCTCCTTACCATTGATGCTTGAAAATAAGTTTCTGCTTGTGTGTTTTGCACTGCTTGCCCTGTGCCAAAGAACCCATAGACTTCTATGTAATCAGTGGAGCCGTTGCAGTAAACGAGGCATGAGCAAAGAAAAGCCCCGCCAGATGTTTGAACGGTGTTGCTTCGCTTAAACTCTGAGCCATTTTTGTAAACCATAGCCCTGCCAGTTGTGTATGTTGTTTGAGCGCTGACTAAAGCATTGATTTGGTAGTAACCAGCAACAGTCGGAGTAAAGGTAGAAGAAGCAAAATTATTGTTTGTATCAAATTCTTCAGTTGTAAAAGTTATTTTCGTTGCTGTACTTGAAGAAAGTGTTTGTGAAGAACTTTGATAAGCACTAAACGCTGGCGCCAATGTAGATGCTAATTGAAATCCAATGTTTGCACCACTGGAGTTAAGATTAGCCATAATAACGCCATTGGCCGTTTGTATTTGATTGACTTTAAGGACGCTCAAGGTTTAATTCCTTTTTTCTTTTGCAAATGGCAGAAGGTGAAACACCATATTCTGCAGCTAACTTTTTTTGTTGTTCGCCGTTTTCTATTCGTTTTAATATAACTTCAAAGTCATCATCGGAAATTAACATTCTTCCCCGAGGATGAATTCTGCCTAACATGAAACCATGTTTGACATTATAACTCTGTGTAACCCATTCAAGGTTGTTTACATCATTATTTAGTTTGTTGCCATCAATGTGATTAACAACTAAACCTTTTTCTTTACCAGAAACAAATGCATCTGCAACTAATTTATGAACAGATATTGTTCTTTTTCCACCTTTAAGGCCAACTCTGAAATAACCATATTTTGATATAGTTAATTTTCTTTGTTCGCCTTTTAAATTCTTTACTAGTCCTGTTGAACTTATGAATCCACATTCTTCATAATTAGGTATTGGTTTCCATTCCATAATATTAAGCATCAATCACTCTGGTTTCGGATATTTAGTCTTAACGGCCTGACAGGCTGCAATGTAAGCATCAATCTGTGCTTGATTACCTTTTACAACACCATCAAGGTAATCTGTGTAGGGTGGGTATTCTGCTTGGCGCTTGGCAATATATGCGTGGTTGTCAATGTAGGTCTGAACGGCCTGAGTATCATACACTACAACATTGTTATTAGCATCATACGCAATATTACCTGTTGTGCGAACCACACTAGGATAAAGTTTGTAAATTGCTGAAAAAATGTCAATCATGCTGCAATCTCCATAAGTGTTATTGTTGAAGCAGTTGCACCATCAAAAACTTGAACTCTTGCATTGGCAAGATTACCCCAACTATTAAATTGTGTTTTATATGTTGTTGAGGATGTAGTTGCTGGAGAATCTAAATAACAAGTAGATACAGAACCAATAAAGTTTTGTGCAGAAGAATCGGTATTGCCAGCAGAATCTTCAAACTTTAAAATTACGGTTGCATCTCGTAATAAACGCAATCCTACTCCTGTGTTTCCTGTGTCTTTACGAACTCCGCATTGATTTATTAATACAAGAATTTTGCTTGTTGCAAATTTTGGAGTAATAGTTGCACTTAAACCAGTATCAGTAAAAGTAGAAGAACTTGTTGTTTGTATTGTTCCATAATTAGCATTCACCACTTGCAACACACTACCTGTTTGAGGAGATGAAAGTCCACCTACTGCGGCTAAACCAGTGATTGATGAACTATTGAGAACTAAAGGCATTATTCTGTTACTCCATCAAGTTGAGTTTGTGTTGGTCTAGTTAAAGTAGGGTGTTCCCACCTGGCAATATAATCGCCTTTGCCATCTGAATCGTTTTGTAAACGAATAGTGTTTATAAAATCTGCGTCTTGCAGTTCAGGGTAGATTGCTTTGATTTTTTCGTATAGTGTCATCATGCTGCCCTCACCAATGAGCCAGAAAATCTAGCGTTTGCACCAGACAAAGCATATGCAAAACTTGGGCTAGTTCCAATAATGAATCCATAGAGTTCAACATAATCTCCTACTGCAAGAGAAAGAATTTCTGAAACATTAATTGAGTTATCAGGGGAAACAGATGTTGCTTGAGCATTTCCATATGAATAAAAAGTGCTATTTTTGTAAAGGCCTATTATGATTCCAGTAAGTGAAGTTCCACCACACCGAATACATCCGTTAAATTGATAGTAACCAGCAATAGTTGCAGTAAATCTACTACTTGAAAAGTTATTGTTAGTGTCAAAAATTTCTGACCCTAATGTTACTTTTGTCCAAGTAGTAGAAGTAATGCTTTGTCCTGTGGTGCTTTCAGCACTAAACGCTGGCATATTGCCACTAACCATCGCAGTACCAGTTGTCGCTGGGAATGTAACTGTTAAATCTGAAGCACCATCAGCACTTACTAAGTTTAACGAACCGCCAGCAGGATTTTTTAATTTTAAATTTGCCATTATAGAATTACCCAAGTAGAACCAGCATTCAATGTTACTGAATATGGGGCATCAATAGTGAGTGGTCCCGCAGTAAACGCATTTTGATTTGCTGATACAGTAATATTTGATGTAACATTCTGTGCGTTATAATACATTACCTGAGGTGATTGTGAATCAACAAACTGACCACCAGCGCCCGCAGCTAACTTAATAGAAGTAACATTGGCATTTGCAATTTTTGCTGTGGTAATACTACCGTCAGCAATCTCCGCTGCGACAACCGCACCGTCTTGTATAATACCACTTGTAATTTTTTGAATAGGCATTTAGTCTTTACTCTTTGTATTATTTATACTTGTTGTGCGGCTACTTGTGCTTGATATGCGGTTATGACTGTTTCTGTCCATGCTGCATTACAAATAGCAACGACATTGGCTGGTTGACCAGTTAGGTCTTGGCCTGGTGTTAAGCTTGAACGATGATATGTTTTAGCAATTTCATCACCATTTTTTAAGATTTTAGTTGCTTCCCGATATAATACAATACCGTTTTCTGTGACCGTGATTTGGTCTACTATTTTAGTTTCTGTGAATGTTGACATTATGATTCCTTAAACTCTGTAAGATAGTGAAAATTGCACATGAGCGCTATTACCAAATATTGCTTTGGTGTCATCAACTCCAGTTCCACTCGTGGCAACGGTACTAAATTGAAGGGTTGTACTATTGTTATTATTAAATATATACAATGCTATAGTACTTGCTGTAATACTACCATAAAAAGCAATAGAACCACCATGACGGTTTGCTTGAGTAAAACTATTAAATGGTAATCCTGAAATTGTAGTAGTTGAACCAGTCCCTATTGATGTAACAACAATAATTCCAGTCACATACACAAGATTACCTATCTTTGTATATTTACCTTCTTGGAGTGAGTATGTCGTGTTTCCACCTAATGTAGGTGTCCAACTTCCCTCTTCATAATCATCCAAGGTGTTTGCGTCAGTTGATGCTGATTGAGATGCAGGAAATGTAATACCAGAACCATTAGATGTGGGAGTAGCGCCACCTACACCAATAACACCAGTAACAGAAACATTACCATATAGTGTAGGATTGGATGTGATTTGCGAACTTGCAATGTTACCAGTAATCTGTGTATTAGCCACCGATGTAATTTGCGAGCTAATAATGTTGCCAGTTATCTGAGTGTTAGCCACCGATGTAATCTGTGAGCTAACAATATTACCACTAATCTTTGTATTTGCAACTGAAACAATTTTTGCATTAGTAACAGAACTATCTGCTAATTCTGTTGCGGTAACTGAACTTGCCTGTAATGCAGTAACAGTTGAAGTTGTTCTAAATCCGATATGTTTTACTACAACATTCGCACCATTATCTGGTACACCAGTAAAAGTGATTGTGCTTCCTGATAGTGTGTAGTTTGTTGGTGCGGTTTGAATAACACCATCAACTGAAACAATCAATGAGTTTGCAGATGCAGGTGCTTCGGTAAGTGCTACTGTTGAACCCGTACCGTTTGCAGTAAAGGTATCAACAGTAAATTGTCTGATATTGTTTGCGAGTTTTGCATATGTGATTGAACCATCTGGAACATATGCATAGTTCGATGTAGCAGAAGCACGGTAAATAACATAGATGTTATTAGTGCCTGATGATGGTGCTTCTGTAAAGTTTAATGTATAACCTGATACAGTATAAGCAACAGTTGGTTCTTGCTTAACATTCTCAACATAAACATCAATGTCTGTTGGACTTACAACTTGTCTGGTAAGAGTAAATGCCGTAGCTGAAGCGGTGCCACTAAATCTCTCAGCATCTAACTGAGGGACACTAGCTCTTGTTGGGTCGTAACCAGGTGCGACTGCGCCAATGTATGCCATTTATGCTAATTCCTGTTGTAATTTATAAATGTCTGTATCAAACAAAATCATGCGATTTCCAACAAACTTGCTATCACATCCATCGAACCGTTGGCGCTTGTTGTTACTTTTAAAACATCTGCAGCCTGTAAAACAACTTTTTGGTCTCCGCCGATTGGAACAAGAGTAGACCCTGTTAATATTGGTGCGTTGGAAATAATAGAATAATCAACGGCCGAACGAGTTATATACACATTTGCTGTGACTGTACCGGCCGATTTGTTTGAAAGTGTCAACCCAATAAGAGTTGTTTGTGTCACGGCTGGACAAGTATAAACTGTGTTTCCACTAGTTACAATGTTTGCCGATAAACTTGATTTAAATGTATTTGCCATTTATATTTTTCCTTGATATCCTATTTATGTATTTATCCTAGTGCGATAGAAAAAGCGAGTGCAGTACCTTCAGCAGCGGTAATTCTATTATAAATTGCGGTATTTGCCGTGCCTATCAATGTTGTGATGTTTGCAGTAGCCGCAGTTAAAGTGTTTGTTACATTTGCATTACTTAGTGTAGTGTTTCCAGAGACATACAGAGTTCCAGAAACATTAGCAGTTGCGATATTAGCAGTAGTCGCCAATAAAGTAGTAATGTTACCAGTAGTGATATTACCAGTAGTTACTGCTAATGTAATGATGTTACCAGTAGTAATATTACCAGTGGTTATTGTTCCAGTAGTAATTGTTGCAGTTGTAATCTGTGCAACATTCGCAGTCAGCGTATTTGTTACATTTGCATTACTTAATGTAGTATTACCAGTTACGGATAATGTATTCGCAAAAGTACCAGAACCTGCAACAGATAGGTCATCGAATCCTACTGTGTCTAATGTGATATTACCAGATACAGTTAAGTCACCAGAAATTGTTGTATTACCAACAACATTTAGAGTGTTACCTACAACTAGATTAGTGTTGGCATAGAAAGTGCCACCAATATTATCACTAAAGTTATTAGCAATTGTAATTAGGTCTTGAGTTGCAATCAGCCATTGTTGGAAAGTATTGGCTGTTGTTAAGTTTTTAATTGCCATTTAACTTTCCTGTATTGACTAATTGAACTAACAAATTTTTGATTTCTGACATATCTTCTTCTAATTTTGTCAAACGGTCTTTGTTTTGCACTTGTTCTGTTTGTTGTTTCTTTGCGATTTCTCGTTTCATTAAGTAATCATTCAGTCCTGCTTTATCTGTATTTAGAATCGCTTTGGAATGAATATCTCTAATAAGAGCAGTATCTTCTATTCTAACATGTG
>Ga0209400_1003095_pt1 | contig 12255 bp, 11 predicted proteins | sample M_130807_EF_Meta_FD_187313 | JGI IMG/M metagenome (GOLD analysis project Ga0209400, IMG submission 187313) | Freshwater microbial communities from Lake Montjoie, Canada to study carbon cycling - M_130807_EF_MetaG (SPAdes) (version 2) | ecosystem: Environmental > Aquatic > Freshwater > Lake... | reverse complement strand
AAACCAATTTCACGCGATAAGCGCTGGGTAATCTCTTTAGGAGTGCCTGCAGGCACAGCGGTACCATACCAAGTCATGAAGTCAAACTCTGGCAACGCTGACTCTGCCACCGAAGGCGTGTCTGGGAAAGAGTCCAAACGCTTGGCGCTCGATACCGCTAAGGCATTCATGCGTCCGGCCTTGACATAGGGTAGTGCAGAGGAGGAGCCAGTGAACATAACATCGATCTGTCCTGCCACCAAGTCGGTCAATGCAGGAGCGACACCTTTGTAAGGGACGTGAGTCATGTCAATGCCCGCCAAAGACTTGACCCACTCCATCGATAGGTTATGAGGCGAGCCATTCCCAATCGAGGCGTAGTTGATCTTGCCGGGTTTGGCCTTGGCGGCGGCGATCAACTCAGGTAAGGTTTTCACGTTAAGTGAGGGGTGTGCCACCATGACCAAAGGCACAAACACCAACTGAGAAACGAGTGAAAAGTCTTTCACCGAATCGTAAGGCAGCTTTGCAAAAAACGACGGATTGATGGCGTGCGAATCGGTGATCAAACCCAATGTGTAGCCATCAGGTGGAGCCTTGGCAAGCATCTCCGTGCCAATCAGGGTACTAGCGCCGGGTTTATTTTCCACCAACACAGGCTGCCCGATAGATTGCGTCATTTTTTGCGCCAGCATGCGCGCAACGATGTCTGCCCCACCCCCAGGTGGGTAGGGCACGATAAGTCGGATGGATTTGTTAGGATATCCTGATTGCGCCAGAGCCTGAGGCAAACACAAACTCGCTAACGCAGTAAACAACATACTCAACAGGCCGCGCCGAGAAGTCACTAAAAATATCAATTTAAAAGACATATCCAATCTCCTTGTCTAATTGCTTGTATCAATCCAGCTTCACATTCAATTCTTTAATCTGTATGGCATAGGCCGCACGATCCCTACGCAAAAATTCGGCAAACTGAGCTGGACCTTGATTTAGCAACTCTAAGCCCACACCAGAGATGTACTTTTTCTGAAACTCTGGTCGCACAATAATATTGGACACATCGGCGGCAATTTTTTCGACCACAGAACGCGGAGTTGCAGCAGGGGCTATCAAACCAAACCATGCGCTGGCATTGAAACCCTGCAAACCTACTTCACTAAAGGTGGGAACATCTGGAAGCGATGCAGACCGTTTAGGCGAAGCAATGGCGATGGCACGCAACTGACCACCGCGCACCAATGGAATAGCTGGCGGGACACCCGTTATTGCAAAATGAACTTGACCCGATAACAAGGCGGGCATCACATCGGCCACACCTTTGTAGGGGACATGTAAGGTCTTGATGCCCACTAGCTTGGAAAAAGTTTCTGCATCAATGTGTGCCTTACTGCCCAACCCATACGTTCCATAAGGCACTTCATCCGGCTTAGCCTTGGCTGCAGCGATCAAATCGTTCAAAGTGTTCCCCTTGAAGGCTGGGCCGACCAACATGATCTCTAAGGTTTCCGCCACGTTGATGACTGGCACAAAATCTTTCACCGGGTCATAAGGTAACTTGTTGTAAAGGTACTGATTGGAGGAAATCGTTGGGTCGTTGGCCAACATCAATGTGTAACCATCACCACCCGCGGCCAAGGTAGCTTGAGCTGCGATGATGGTATTGGCCCCCGCACGGTTTTCTACCACCACTGGTTGACCCCAATCACGACTTAACTCTTGGCTCAAGCCACGTGCCAAGTTATCGGCCAAGCCTCCAGGCGGAAATGGCACGATGATTTTGACGGGCTTGCTCGGATAGTTAGGGCTACTCTGAGCGTATGCAGAGACTGATAGCAGCGTAGCTGCTGCACACACACTACCGAGAACGAGTCTGCTAAAAATTTTTGAGATGCGTGTCATAGATATCTCCTGTGGTCGTCGTGGAATGGTTTGCTATGTCTAGCAACTTGGTCATGAAACTTGTCGTGTTTTATCTTTCCATAGCGGCGCACGTAAGGCGCGCTTATCTATCTTGTTGGTGCTAGGTACGCGAGGCATTGCCTCTAGAAACTGGTAATACTTGGGTCGCTTATAGCCCGCAATGTGGGCACGACAATGTTCAGTTAACTCCTCTTGAGTGGCGCTGCAGTCAGATTTAAAAACCACCGCTGCCACCACCGATTCCCCCCACTTCGGATCAGGTGCACCGACCACGGCTACTTCGGCAATTGCTGGGTGTAGCAGCAAGGCTTCTTCAACTTCGCGCGAGTAAATGTTTTCGCCACCAGAGATGATCATGTCTTTCTTGCGATCCACGATGAACAAGAAGTTGTCTTCGTCCAAATAACCCATATCACCCGTGTGCAAGTAGCCGTCGCGCAGTGTTTGCGCTGTGACATCAGGCTTTCGCCAATAGGCTTGCATCACGGACTTTGACCGCATGCATACCTCACCTACCTCGCCGGCCTTACATTCACAGCCATCATCGGTCATGATTTTTAAATCAGTCCCTAAATATGCCTGACCTGCTGAAGCTAGGCGCGCTCGTTGCTTTGGCGAGCCTTCCAAGATGTGCTGATGCTTGAGCAAGGTGGTACCAAGCCCCGCTTCAGTCATACCGTAGATTTGCATGAAGATAGGCCCCATGACAGCACGTGCTCGTATGGACAAAGCCACAGACATGGGCGCGGAGGCATAGCACACCGTGTGCAAGCTAGACAAGTCGACCGGCGTTTTCTCTTGCACGTCCAACATCATCGTGATCATCGTAGGGGCCAAATGCGCAGAAGTTACGCGCAATTGGGCCATACTGTTCAACACAGCGGCGGCGTCAAAGGTGCGATGTAAAACAATGGTGGCACCCGCCACCCAATATGTGAGCAACTCTGTCGGACCTCCTATGTGATAAAAGGGCATGACGATCAACATACGATCGGTTTGCACCGCAGCGTGCGACATGGCCTGAACGCGCGCTTGCTCCAACTGCGCTTCATTGCCCAGCATCACACCTTTGGGTATCCCCGTGGTACCGCTGGTGTAAATCAACAAAAACGTGTCGTCTTCATTTGCACGGTAGACCTGCGGCTCGACCGGTGCTGACGCCAACCATGTCTCATAATCCAGTGCCCAATCCAAGGGGAGCACCAATTGATCAAAACAAATAAACAGCGTGTGCGCTGGCAGTTGGGATCGCAAAGTTTCAACTCGCGCCAGGTACTCTGACTCAAAGAAGAAAACCGCGGGATCAGCATCGTGCAAGATGCCAATTTGCTCAATTGCCGACAAGCGGTAGTTCAGACCTAGGCCAACATAGCCCCCCCAACCCGCTGCACCGTAGACCTCCAGGTACTCTGGGCAATTGCGTGACAACACGGCCAAACGACTCTGGCGTGAGCAGCCCTTTGCTGCCAAGGCATTGATAAGCTGTTTGACGCGCCGCGCATAGTCACGGTGGCTCAAACTGCGTCCTTCAAAAAGCACCGCGGGGTGCTCGGGGAAGCAGCAAGCATTGCGCTCAATCATGTCTCCGAGGATCATGTCAGGCCTCCATCTCGACGAACCAAGGTTTGTGACACGCCATCTTGTGCAACTTTCCCTGATTGATTCACAAGTTTGATCTGTCGCTCGATGACACCACGCTCTCCATCAGCGGTGGGCCGTTTACCAACAATCTCCACCTCCACATGCACCGTGTCCCCGACGAACAAAGGTGCGAGGTAGCGCCAACTTGAAAAACCTAAAGCGGCGATCACGGCATTCCCCAACTCAGGAAACTTTGTCGCCATGCCAAATGCGATATGCAAACCATAGCTGCCTTGAAAAATCCGCTGTCCCAATGGGGTGTTGCGGGCATATTCGACATCGGCATGGATGGGATGCCAATCGCCACTGCTCATGCACGCATCGTGCAAGTCGGCCTCCGTCAATGTGCGGCCGGTGCTGCGCCACTTAGCGCCGATCTGAATGTCGTCAAAGCGAACTGGCGTGCTCATAGCCTCTCCTTTAGGCTAGGGCGTTTTGCAAGAAAGCGCAGGTGCGTTCTCGCGCCAAGGCCACGTCAGCAGCCGCGCCCCGTGTGTAAAAGCCATGATTGGCGTCAGGGTAGAGATGCATCGTGACAGAGGGTTGCGGGTGCAAAGCATCCGCTATGGCCTGACGGGCGGGCTCCGGCACGTAGGGATCCATGTCTCCAAAATGCAGCATCAATGGACATTGCAAAGCCGAGGCCAAGTGCAAGTGGGTTTCAATGCCAACACCGTAAAACGAGACCGCCGCATCAACTGACGCGGACGCCGCTGCCAGGTAAGCCAACTTGCCCCCCAAGCACAGACCAGCCACGGCGACCCGACCCGAAAAACCAGGCAGTGAACGGATGTGTTGGGCCGTACTGGCAATGTCGCGCAGACCATCGCTGTCTGGATACTCATGCAAGTAGCCCATGGCTTTGGCGATGTCTTCTTTGCTATGCGTGAGACTGATGTTGGGTGCAAAGCGCCAAAATAAATCAGGCGCATAAGCCAAGTAACCGTCCTCGGCAAATCGATCTGCCACTGCGCGGATATGTGGAGTGACGCCAAATATTTCTTGCAACACGATCACAGCGTGGCCATTGGCTTTCGCTGGGACACTGACATAGGCACCAAAGTGCTGGTCGGCTCCAGCGTCAATGGACTCATTGTGTGTGGACATAGCTTCTCCTAGTGGGTGTAGCGACCGCTCAGCACTTCGCGAGCGATCGAGCTTTTGTGAATTTCTACGGTGCCGTAACCGATGGACATACCTCGGACGTCACGGAAATACCTTTCATAAGGGTAGTCTTCTGACAAACCACAGGCCCCCGCCAGCTGCATTGCCTCGTTGGTTACACGCACCGCCATTTGGTTGACAAAAGCTTTGGTGATGGAGGTATCCACAATGCTGGGGTTGCCCTCGTCTACCCGTTGTGCAGCTCTGTACAACAGAGCCCGCGCAGCCTCGATATCCATGGCCATATCCGCTAACTTCCATTGCAATCCTTGGTTGTCTGCGAGGGGTTTACCAAACTGCTGACGGTCTTTGACATGGCTGACGATGTGTTCAAACGCAGCTTGGGCCACTCCCAAACAAACAGGTGGGTTGCCAGTGATGCGATCCGCATCAAGCACGCCCAGCAGCTCACGCATACGCCCTGCTTCCAGCAGTAAATTACTGGCGGGAATGCGACAGTTCTCAAAAACCAATTCGGCCATGCCGGTACCCCGCAAGCCGAGCAAATCGAGGTGTTTACCGATCGTGAAGCCTGGGGTATCTCGGTGTACCAACACCGCGCCCATGCCCTTCATGCCTGGATCGTTGGTCAATCGCACCCAGACCAAGAACAGGTCAGAGACCTGAGCGCCGGTGCACCACAACTTGCTACCGTTGATGACAAATTCATCGCCCTCTCGCACTGCTCGGGTTTGCACATTACCAACATCTGAACCCGCATTCGCTTCAGACATGCTCCAGGCGGTCAGCAACTCGCCGCGCACGATGGCGGGCAAATAGGTATGTTTCTGTGCTTCACTGCCCAAGGCCAAAATGGCCCGCGGTGTGGCGCCATCCGTACACGAATACAAAATAGCCGTGTTGGCGCAATAGCGCGCGATTTGCTCAACAACCAGCACGTTTTCCAGCACGCCAAGTCCAGCGCCTCCGTATTGCTCGGGCATGAACAAGCCGGTGTAGCCCATCTCTGCCAAGGGCTTGAGGTTATGCACCGGCGCTTGGTATTGCTTATCGGCTGATGCCGCATGGGGGCCAAATTTATCGCGCGCCAAGTCGTGCACACTGTCGCGTATGAGGCGTTGCTCTTCAGTCAGTCCGTAATCTTTCATCTGCGCAGTTCTCCATGCAAGTACTAAATTAATCGTCAAAAAACACATTGACCTCGCGAAATGTAGAGAGACCATGACATGCATGCAATCGATAAAGCGCATAGTCCTCATCAGATTTTTGAATGAGATCTAGCAGCAGCCATATTTTTCAATTACAGAAGATTCATGCCTAGCCAGGCAACGCGGCAACACGATCCCAATCAACCAACGAAGCACAGCTAGGTTGATCAGAAAGAATAGCCATTCCATGTTTGATCTCAATACCGCGCGTTATAACTTGTTTCTTCATAGCCAGAAACCATGTCATTTCTGCCGGCAATGCACTTGAGGGAAGTGTTGAAGCGAAACACAGTGCGGGCAAAGTGCCAAGGGCGCTTTCACCAAACATGCCTATAACAACCTTGCAATTAGCTTTTGCCGCCAGCTTTGACATTTGCATCGTGTCCGTTAGACCAAAGCGCCCAGGCTTAAGACTAAAGGCTCTTGCACCACACCCCATAAAGAGTTGAGCGTCTCGCAAAGACTCGCACCCAAAGTCCACTAAAACTGGAATATCGGTGGCCAACTGCAATTGTTCGAAAGCCGCGTCTGGTCTCAATAGACAAGGGTCTTCGACCACTTCAGCGCCAGCGTCGGCCATAGCTTTGACATAGTCCAGCGCAGCTTCCAAGGGATAAGCACCGTTCGCATCTACATAGAGTCGCACACTACTACCTAGGGCCAACTTGAGCTCATGCATTGCGCGCACGTCTGTATCAAGTCCTTGTCCTCCCTTGACCTTGATGGCCTTGAAGTCAAACTTGGCTTGCACCGCGACCGCTTCAGCGACCATCAAAGCCGGTGTTTGGCGGGTCAAAACCCAGGTCAATGGAATCTCGCTACGCCCATGCCAGGTGCGCCACAGGGCCTGTCCTGAGGATGCCGCATACAGGTCCCATAAGGCGTTGTCCAATAAAGCCTTGGCAGCTAAGTTTCCAGGAAAAATATCCATGATTCGACGGACAGCGCTTGTGTCATCAATGGATTTCTTTTGGATGTGAATCAAAAGCATGTCTTCAAGTGTCGCAACCAGGCTACGTCGTGATGCACCTGTCCAGGTTGTTTTGAGCGTCATCTCAGCTACACCCGTATGCCCCGTGTCTGAGACAACTTTCAGCAGCAAGAATTCTGCCGCATCCTCGACTACATCGCTCCATTGCACTGGCCGCTCATAGGGCAGTCGGTAGGTATGAAATGACCACGTTGCTAATCGCATATCCGCCTCAACTGGCTGAGATATTCGCATCCTTGATCACCTTACCCCATTTGGCGGACTCTTTGGCCATGAAGCCCATAAAGTCCGGACCTTTCTTGAAGTTGGGCTCCATCCCCAAGGACAGAAGTTTTTCTTTGGTCGCAGGTTGCTGCAAAATTTTCTCGATTTCAGATGCAAGTTTTTCTATGATGGGTTTAGGTACCAGCGCTGGTGCTGACATGCAGTACCAAGCCAACACTTCAAAATCCTTGTATCCAGATTGCATGACGGTAGGTAAATCGGGTACCAAGGCGCTACGAGAAGCGCTGGTCACTGCGATCGCCTTGATTCGCCCTTCCTTGACCAATGCTAAGGTGCCAGGAATTGTTACAAAAGCAAAAGCTACATCGCTGCGCATTACCGCAGAGATGGCATCTGCCTGCCCTTTGTAGGGCACATGCATGACCTCAATCTTGGCTTGATTTGCAAGCAATTCAGCCGATAGATGACCGCTGGTGCCATTACCCGCAGAAGAAAAACTGATCTGCCCCGGCTTATTGCGCGCCAATTTGACCAAGTCTTCCACAGTCCCCAAGCCAAGACTAGGGTGAACCACTAGCAAATTGGGCGCCGACGCAATCAAGGCGACTTGGCTGAGGTCCTTAATAGGGTCGTATGAGAGGTTTTTATAAAGATAAGGATTGACAACATGAGTAGGACTGCCTGCGATAAGCAATGTATGCCCATCAGCCCCGGCACGCACTACCAACTCGGTCCCTATGTTGCCGCCCGCACCTGGACGGTTATCGATTAAAAAAGTCTGTCCCAGTGTGGCGCCAAGTTTTTCACCTAAAAAACGTGACAACAAATCGACCGAGCCCGCTGTGGCAAATGGCACGACCACACGAACGGTTAAGCTGGGCCAGTTCAGCGCCTGTGCACCCGAAGTACCTTGAGTATTCAAAAAACCGGCTGCAGATAAAACTATGGTTTGTCGTCGATTGATCATGCGTAACCTCTATTACTGGTCAGGCCAATGTTTGAGCGTGGGCTGAAGCTTCTTCTTCAATTCGCTCCCAAATTTCACGCGCCAGCGGGTTGCGCAACTCTTCCGCCAAATGGCCCACTATGCCAATGGTCCGGCCAATAACAGCCAAGCCGCGACATAATTTCCAAGGAATCCCCAACTCTGATGACAAGGCACCAATGGCGCCAGTCGCATTGATCGGCAATTGGCCCGGCTTGTTTAGGGCACGTTCGGCCGATAAGGCCACATGCTTCATCAACTCAACATGCTTACCACTCAGACCTTGTTGAGCGGCTAAGTCAAACAGGCACGGTGTTCGCGGGTCGATAGGCTTGTGCAGGTTATGACCAATGCCAGGAATGGGGGTGCGTAAAGCGATATGGCGTTGCACAATGGCCTCGGCCATAGCGGGCAGTTCACTCATCGGCGTATTTGCAGCCTCGCCAGACAAGGCTTCTTGCAACATTCGCGCAGAGCCTTCAGCGGTGCCTGCAAAGGTAGTGCCCATACCCAAGATACCTGCGGCCACGGCCCCCTGCAGGGACTCGGGGGCTCCAAGATAGGTCAGTCGCGAAGCAATCACCATGGGCGTCATACCGTGCTCGACCAAGGTAGAGAGCAAGGCGTTGAAGACCACCGATTCACCCGGTGTTGGCAAGCGGCTTTGAATTTCTAGAAATGCAAAATCGCCTAAATTCAGTTTGCCGAGGATATCCCCCGTCAGGCTCATGCCTTTGACAGTGATGCTGGAGGTATTACTCCAGCCCATCTCAGACTGAAGTGGTTTGGCTTTTCGGCTCACACGATCTCCTCGCTTAAATGTTTGGCGTACGCTTTTACACAATAAATGTAGGGGGGTCTAATCAAGCGCGCAATCGATACGCCGCATAGTTCATATTAATATGGTGAATTAGGGAAATACTGACGATCCTACAAACATATAGATATTTTTCATTAACCTGTAACAAGCTCCAAAGCACGCCAACAAGTTCGACTCCAAGAGTTTGAACTCGAAACAAGGGCTCGAACATTTACCTTTTTCAGCACAAGCCCAGCAATTAGCGTCTAACCCTCTACCTGCCAAGAGACTCCATCGAGGCTAAAGTTAGTGAAAGTGCTGGAAATTGACCTGCTCCCTCCCAGCCTTACCAAATTGGTCAACTCAATGACGTAGCGTCAAGATTCTTGACGCCCCCTACCCGTCCAGAGCACCCCAAGCGTCCAGAGCAACTGGACCGTCCAGAATCTGGACGCCCCTGGGGCGTCAAGAATAGCCGGACCGTCCAGATCAGCCCAAGCGTCCAGAGCTGGACGACTCTGGCAAATGATCAAATAAGATCAATTGCACAGTTTATTGCACACGATCAATTTTCAGCTTGCGACCCTAATAAAACAAGGTGTCGTTAAGAACACTGTCGTCTGTTAATCCGTAGGTCCCTGGTTCGAGCCCAGGTCGAGGAGCCACTCTAAAAAGCACTGATTTTTTCAGTGCTTTTTTCTTTTCTGGACAGTTTTCTGTCTCCCAACGAGCCGGTGAACGACTTTTAGCTCGTTGTTGTTGCACGTTTTCTTCAATCGAGTCCGACGCCACAAGCATCTTGATCAAATCAGCTCACATGAATTGGAGCGTCAGCATAAGTCTGAAACATTAACTATGTGAAAGCTTGGGGAAATGCCACATGAACTCCTAGGGCTGCATCTAACTGTGCCAATCAACATCTTTTAACAAGGTTATGGCGATGCAAATTTCAATGCGCGTTCAAAGTACCCAAGCTCTAGATACTTATTAGGCTCAGGGGCAACACCCCCCCACTGGCCCTCAATTTCTGCGCGAAGGGAGAGCGCGTTACGAAAGCCTGCCATGTCGAAGCGGCAGTCGCGCGCGAGACCATATCCAGGCTGAATCAAACCCTCGTAGCTGAGGATTGCGACTTCTTGTGTCAAGTTCAGTCGCTTACGTAGTACAGAGATAACTTCATCACGGTTCGAAGGATCGAAGGTCATACGGCAACCTTCGATATAAGCGGCAAGGTAACGCTCAAGAGCCCCGCTGTTTGACTCCGCCCAAGAACGCATTGCGATAGGAACGACGGCTTGATAGGGCCCAAATAAATCTTTCACTTTACCGAAGCTACGCGCCCCACGACCTTCAGCAACAAATGTCCAAGGTGGATTCAACATTCCCACTGCATTGTCCGGGCTCAGTGAAAACGCATTCACACGGCTTTCGGTACCGCCGATTGGAACAAGTCTGTAATCGCGTCCGTCAACTAAACCCGCATTTTTTAGAATTTTTCTAGCAACCAATGCATAGGCAGTATTAGGTGCGTCCACGACCATCGCTTTACCTCTCAAGTCAGTAAGAGATTTAATTTCTGGACGAACAAAAAGCTCCAACAGACCACTATCACCACCACCGATGATCACTGCGTCTACCTTACCTACCTCAACCATGGCGACGGAATTATCAGCTGCAGTGTGGGCAATATCGCTGCGACCAGCAGCTAGACCAGCGCGCTGTTCAGTAGAGTTAGGTGTGAACTGTAACTCTAAGCGAATGTTCCGCTTAGCAAAGGCTCCCTTCTCTTCTGCCATATAGATTGGTATGTTGGTTGCACTTCGGAAAAGATTAACGCGCAACGTTTTAGGATCATTTGCAGGAGGGCTGACTGCTATACCCGCACAGCCCATAAGCAGTATCAATGCTATAGGGATTAAAAAAAATTCCTGTTGATCCGAATCATAAAATTTTCCTCGTGAAATTAATTATGTGCTTATTAATGATCATTATTGACTACATCAGCCCAGTGCGCAATCAAGTTGTACAAGTAAGGAAAGCATACATACCGGTTCGATTAAAGCGCTGTGGGATGCCAAAAATTTGCAAGGCTTATAAGCTAAAGCGTCTAACAAAATAGACGAGTGCAGATCTTATTTCACAAGCGAGCTCTTGTTAAGTTCCTGCAACATCAGAGACAAAGTATTGATTTGCTTTGGATCTGAAGCCTCATTCATAGCATCTTCCAAAACAACGCTGATATCTTCAGCTGCCACCAACTCCATGTCCCAGTTAGGAAACAGCCTTTCACGAAACTCATCTTCTTTGGTGAGTAATACGACATCAAAGTGGCGAGAATCCGCAGAAATCATCTTAAACAAACTGGTCACGTTGTCTCTGGGACCCTCCAGCCATTGAAAGAAAATCCCGCTACCAAAAACCAATAACCCAGTGATACCAAATCTGGGGTTGTGTTGTTTTGCTGTGGCAATTATTTTGTCGAGCGTCGCTTTATCCATGACATGAACAGCCCGACTGCAATACAGAATGTGATGAATAGACTGACCTGATTGACCTTCATCGTTTTGCATGGCTCGAGTATGCCTAAGAGAAAACAATATAGGTAAGGTTAGTGGGGCTTTTTCCTCTCTAACGCAACACATTGTTGCGCCGAGGATCCATGGGTGACTTTTGGTCCCCGAATTTCATCTCAAATCAATCAAGATAAGGTGACAAACTATTGACCATTTGTGTAGCAATACCGTAGCCGAGTCATTAGATCAAGGCTCTTATAACACGTACAAATATCCACTCGCTGAACACTACGGAAACCAGTACTAAGATCAGCAGCATGATGACCATGGGCCAAGCCAATAGTAGGAATAGTGAGAATTGCAGCAGACTTGGAGTTTGATTGACTAGCAACTGCACTTCATAGAAAGGCAACTTCAGCAGTTAATGATCAAGCATTCTTTTTGTACCCTACCTCTAAACTTGGAGAGCTTTTTTGAGCAAGTCCACTACATCCTTTAAAGGCAATAAGCAAAGTTTGCCCAGCAAACCCTGTAAAGCATGCGGACGCGACATGACTTGGCGTAAAGCTTGGGCCAAAAATTGGGAACAGGTGCTGTACTGCTCAGAGGCTTGCCGCAAAAACAAAGCAAACATCACAACCTCATGAGTTATGCATTGGTTTGGTTCAAACGCGACTTGCGTTGGCAAGATCATGCGGCACTTGCCCAAGCCTCGAAGCTTGGTCCGGTGCGTTGTATCTACGTTATTGAGCCTGAGCTTTGGCTGCAACCTGATGTTGCGCTTCAACACTTTGAATTTGTTCGCGAATCCTTGCAGGTGCTGGATGCCCATTTGCGCACTCTGGGCGGATGCGTTGAAATTCACA
>Ga0209400_1003093_pt1 | contig 12260 bp, 9 predicted proteins | sample M_130807_EF_Meta_FD_187313 | JGI IMG/M metagenome (GOLD analysis project Ga0209400, IMG submission 187313) | Freshwater microbial communities from Lake Montjoie, Canada to study carbon cycling - M_130807_EF_MetaG (SPAdes) (version 2) | ecosystem: Environmental > Aquatic > Freshwater > Lake... | reverse complement strand
CGCGACCGAGGTATACGACAACAAGAACTTCGGTACAGGCAAGACGCTCACGGTGAACAGCTACACGGTCAATGACGGCAACAGCGGCAACAACTACATCGTCAGTTTGGTTCCGGACAACGCCGGGGTGATCAACAAGCGGAGTCTGAGCGTGAGCGCTGTGATGGCGAGCAAGATCTACGATGGCGCGACCACTGCCGCCGGCATACCCGTCATTTCGACGGCCCTGGCACCGGGTGATACGACCAGCGTGCTCGCACAATCATTTGCATCTCCAAATGCGGGTCAGAACAACAAGGAAATCATACCGAACATCGTCATCAGCGATGGCAACAGTGGCGGCAATTATGAGGTCACGCTCAATCATTTCAATTTTGGTACGATTACACCCGCTGTGGCGACGATCATGCTTGGTGATCTTTCCCACACCTATGATGGCTTCGCCAAGAACGCGAGCGCGTCGACCACACCCGGCGGACTTCCTGTAATCCTGAGGTATTCCGGCACAACGACACCACCCGTGTCAGTGGGCGAGCATATTGTCGAGGCTACGATTGATCACGTCAACTATACGGGAACAGCCACGGCGACCTTGACGATCCTTCCTGCAGAAGAGACGATTGCCAACTGGAGAAGCTCGCATTTCACGGTCGAGGAAATCAGCGGCGGAATGGCGGACGATGAGGATGACTTCGATGGGGATGGTTTCGATAATGTCGAGGAATACACCTTCGGAACCGACCCGAAAGTTTGCACTCCGTCGATTCTGATCGGATCCGCAGTCCCGGGAAATCAATTCAATCTGAGTTTTCTTGCGCGCAGTGCCGCCGGTGCGGGTTATGCAGGACGAACACGGAAATACACTCTTGAAAAAAGCAACAACATCGCGGATCCCGACTCCTGGCAGGGAGTGGCTGGCTTTGTCGATATTGTCGGTGCCGGTCAATCCATCAGCGCCAGCTTTCCGTTCGCGCCGCCACGAACCTATTTCCGCCTCAGCGCCCGCGTGGAATGATTTTCCTCCCATCTTGGCAACCTACTAGCTTATACTATCACCATGACATACCACACATCCATCCGTTTGTTTTCAATTCTGGGTCTTTGCGGACTCTGCTTTTTGTCTCCGGTCAAGGGCGATGATCCGACTTTCCAGGTCGTGCCGTTGTCCGCCGAACTGGCGAAGGAATACAAACTGGACCAGGCATTTTACAAAAAGTGCACGATGGTCCAGGACATTCTGATTGCCACGTCGGACAAGGTTCCCGATGTCACGCACCGCGAGGCTGCTTATTTGTTCGACAAGGTGATGAGCAACATCAACAAGGATGTAGCAAGCCGCATTCGCGGAAAAAAGGTGTTGTGCGTGCTGGTCGGGCATGACGAGTTGGTCTCCAATGTTCCGCAATTTCCTTCGGACAAAAAGGGCAAGGAACTCGACTTCTACAACTGGCGCAACCGGGGTTTCCTGGCCACCAAGGATGATCGTCCGACAGTTCTTTTCTCGGAGGAGGACGTGATGGAATACGAGGGCGGGATGCAGATCGAGAGCATTTTGATTCATGAATTCGGTCATGTGATCGACGGCACGGGTTTCGACAAGGAGCTTCACGAGCGGCTGGACAAGGTGTTCAAGAATGCCAAGGACAAGGGGATTTACAATGACGGTTATGCCGCGCAGAAATTCCGCCGTGTGACCAGTGAAACACCGGTCAGCCTGCTGGAGGCGTTGGTCAAGTCCTTTCCCGACCAGTCGGAGGAGTTCCTGAAAAAGTGCCTTGATGGAGGCGACGTTCTCGTTAATGAAAAGACCGTCAAGGCGGATGCCAAGGTGACCAAGGACGACAAAGTGCTGATCGTCTTCGGCGGACCGAAGCAGTGTTATGCCGCCGGCAATCGCGCCGAGTATTGGGCGGAAGGGGTTCAGGACTGGTACGACACCAATCGTACCATGGACCACGACCACAACCACATTCACACACGCGAGCAGTTGAAAACCTACGATCCCGAACTGGCGAAGCTGTGCGAGGACGTTCTGGGCGACACTCCCTGGCGATTTGTTTCCCCGCGTGTGCGTGCCGGCACCGGCCATTTGAAAGACTACGACCCTGCCAAGGCTCCCGTGGTGAAAAAACTGGAGTCAATCGATCTCGCCGCGCAGGATTATTACGACACCTATTGGAAGGATTTTTGGCAACGACTGCATGACAAGTACGAGGCCAAGGCGAAAGCCGCGGAGTAGATCCGCATTCAAGGAATGTTCAGTCTAACATTTCCCGCAACTGGTCTTCGTTGATAACCGGGACACCGAGTTCAATCGCCTTGTCGCGCTTCGAGCCGCCACCTTCGCCGCTGAGGAGGTAGTGAGTGCTCGCGGAAATGCTGCCACTGACCTTGCCGCCCTTGTCTTCGATCAGGCGCTTGAATTCATCGCGCGGCTGCGTCAGTGTGCCGGTGATGACGAATGTTTTTCCTGACAGTGGAAGTACTGCCAGATCCACCTCGCCGGGGATGGGCCGATAGTTGTCGGATTGCGGGTCGAGATGATGAGCGGCAAACTGTGAAAGCACGTCCTTTCCCGCCGCGGATTCAAAGAAAGCGAGAATGCTCACGGCCGCCACCGTGGCCACATCGCCGGAGATGGCGTAGGGGAGGAGCAGGGCGTTTCTCTTCTTCGCTGTCGCGCTTTTGTCGCGCCGCAATTCTTCCAGAATCGGAGAATGAGCCAACTCGTGAAGGTTGAGGTGCAGTCTCGACAATTCCTTTGCGGCTCCCTCGCCGATCTGGCGGATTCCCATTGCATAAATCCAGCGGCTCAGTGGTTTGCTGCGGGCGGCTTGCAGGGCTTCCAGCAGTTTGTGCGCGTTTTTTTCGCCGAAGCGGCGCGGTTCCTCTTCGCTGCCAAGATTCAGGGGGCCGAGTTGTTCAAGGTTGAGATCAAACAAGTCGAGCGGACTACGGCACAGTTGATGAGCCACCAGTGCTACTGCGACCGATTCGCCAAGCGAAGCGATGTCGAGCGCTTTGCGGGAGGCAAAGTGGGTGATCCTGGTCACCGCCTGGGCGGGGCATTGGAAATTGGTGCAACGCCAGGCGACGAATCCATCCTCTTGACTGACCGGACCACCGCACGACGGGCATTTTCCGCCCACGTGATCATAGAGGGAAAAAGCGGACGAGCCCGGTGCGTGGCGTATCACCTTGACCACGGCGGGGATGATTTCACCGGCTTTTTCGATCAACACGGTTGAACCGATGCGGATGTCCTTTTTGGAAATTTCATCCTGATTGTGCAGGGTGGCGCGGGATACGGTCGATCCGGAAACGAGCACAGGCTCGAGTTCAGCAACTGGCGTGAGCACACCAGTGCGGCCGACCTGAACTGTCACTGCGGTGAGTACTGTTTCCTGCTGTTCCGGCAGGAATTTATAGGCGGCGGCCCAGCGTGGGGCGCGGGATGTGAAACCGAGTCGATCACGCTCGCTGCGGTCGAGGACCTTGACCACCGCGCCGTCGGTGCCGTAGCCGAGGGCGTGGCGTTCGATGTTGATTTTCGCCACCGCCGCGAGTAAATCCGTTAGATTATCCGCATCAATCAAGGGCATGTTGCGGGGAATGCGCAGGTGGTCGAGCAACTGGAGAAATTGATGCTCAGTTTCGAGTGGCGGGCCTTCGTACGCTCCCAGACCGTGGGCGAGAAATGCAAGCGGACGTTGGGCGACAATCTTCGGGTCCAATTGTTTCAAGGTGCCAGCTGTCGCATTACGCGGATTTGCAAAGGCCGGCAGTCCGGCTTCGTCGCGCTCGGCATTCATCGCCGCAAAGGCCTCGTTGGGCATGAAAATTTCGCCGCGAACCTCCAACAACGGGGGAGGAGATTCGCTGGCAAGCCGCATGGGGATGGTGCGGATGGTGCGGACGTTGTTGGTGATGTCGTCGCCGGCGCTGCCGTCGCCACGGGTGGCGGCATAGTCGAGGTTGCCGTTCCGATAGACCAAGGTGACCGCCACGCCGTCGATCTTCGGTTCGATGGTGACGGCGACATTTTCCCTGCCCAGGTTTTTTTGCAGGCGTTGGTAGAAGGTGATCAGTTCGGCTTCCGGTACAGGCACGTCCTTGAGTTCAAACACATCGTCGATGCTCAACATCGGCACGAGATGTTGCACTTGTGTGAACGCTTCCAACGGCGCGCCGCCAACCCGTCGGGTCGGAGAGTCGGCATCATCAAACTGCGGATGTTTTTTTTCCAGCGTCTCCAGCTCGCGGAACAACTTGTCGTATTCCGCATCGGAGATTTCCGGCTGGGCCTGACGGTAGTATAGCTCGTTGTGACGGGCAAGTTCGCGTCGCAACTGCATGATGCGCTGCTCAGGATCGAATTGACTGCTGCGGGAAAATAGGTCGTCCATGGTCGGCAAACTGATTTGCTGTGTTATCCGGAAAAAGGATGGAGACGGGAAATTCTAGGCACCTTCCAGCTCGGCGAAAACCATCATGCCGTTTGTGGTTTGCAGAGTGCTGATCACGTGAACGGTTTGCGTCGATCCCATCAGCTGGGATGCGTGATTGACGACAATCATCGTGCCGTCGCTGAGGTAGCCAACCGCCTGGTGATCGTCCTTGCCCGGACGCACGAGCGCGAGGCGCATTTTTTCGCCGACTACGATCGATGGTTTCAGGGCGTCGGTCAGTTCGTGCAGATTGAGCACCGAAACACCCTGCAACCGCGCGACCTTGGCGAGGTTGTCTTCATTGGTGAGCAGACGGGCATCGAGCAGCTTCGCGATTTCGATCAAGCGGGCGTGCAGGCTTTGCTCGCCTGACTCGACCCCGGATTCATGGATCGCCACCTGGGTCGCGGAGTCGCTTTGCATTTGCTCCAGGACATCGAGTCCCCGCTGGCCGCGCTGGCGGTGCGCGAGGGTTGGAGAAGCTGCGAGCGATTGCAGTTCAAGAAGCACAAAGCGCGGTACGATGAGCCGGCCACCTAAAAATCCCGCGTGGGCGATTTTGATCACGCGGCTGTCCATTACCGCCTCCGCATCAAGCACCACCGGTCGACCCTGTGTGCCTTCCTGGCGGAAGCGCACGAAAGGGATGATGAATGCGAAATCATCGCGGTTGCTTCGCAAGGCGATCACCGCACCGAGGAATCCGAGGCTTGCATAGAGTGTCACGTTGATCGCCTTTTTCACGGCATCTTCCAGCTCCTTTACCTCCAACGCATCCATCGTGCGCGGAGCACTTTCCTTGATCATTTTGGCCATTAGGTCGGCGATGTCCACGCGGGTAAGCAACCATGCGCAGAACAAGCCTACTCCGAGGCCGAAAGTCGCCGTGGAAAACCCGCGCAGGGTGAAGCCCTTCAAGGTGGTCTCGATCAGAATGAAAAATCCGGCAATCAACAGCCCGCCGAGCAGGCCGAGTGGCAGCGGGATGATATCGGAATAGGTCAGTGAGACGGTCACCGCGAGCAACTCGCAAATCAACAGGTAAGTGAAGCGGGCGACAGTGACAGAAGTGGGAGTAATCATGGAATTGAAGTGGTGATCCGGTGGATCACAATTGATCGGAAGCGGCCTTCACATCCTGGAGAGCATGGATGAAATCATCGAGGATCTCCACCGGCACCATGATGGTGTCACGGTTGCCACCCACGTCTTCAGTGATTTTCACCACCCGACCCCGCGCGTTTTCCTTGAGATCGATGTAAAACGTTTTCCGATCCGCAAGAATCTTTTCGGTATGCAATAGTCCATTCTCCACTTCCCCTCCTTTTTGTGTTACGCTACGCAACCTATCAGCCCGACCTTGCGAGTCAATCATTTTCCTCCGCGGGCTTGCGCACGCAGATCAAACTTCTAGCGCGGTGAGCCACTGGAGAAACGGACAAAGTTGATCTTTTTTTCAATTCTGAAAAATCTGCAATTCTGTTAAAAACGGCTGCGCCAAAAAGCAGGCTGTTAGTGCTTCGAGCCTTGATTCTAATGTGATCGGGATTTGGTTCAAAGCTCAATGCGGGCTTTTGACCGGGGGAAATCTCAATTTCCCTCCCTGGCGGCGCGCTCGGCTTCTTCCTCGTGTGAATGGATTTGCAAGGTGAACTGCACATTCGCGCGGTCGGCAGAGGCCTTCATCACGCTGCGGATCGCCGAAGCAGTGAAGCCATTTCGACCGATCAGCAGCGCGACATCGCTCGAATTGAGTATCAGGCGAAAGCGCAGCCGGTTTGGTCCCAGCTCCGCCACGCGCAATTGTGCCTGCTCGGGATGTTCAATCAATTGCACCGCGTAGTACTGCAAAAACGAGCGAAGTTGGTTGGAGACCGTTTGCATGAGATGAGGATGCTCCAAAAGCCGGTTTTCAGCAAGCCGGAAATCAAAATGCCATGCAGAAAGCCGTGCGATTGCGCGCATGCTCAACTTTAAGATCATCAATCCACATCAAACGATTCGGATCATATTTTTCCAAAGTGAAATAAGGTGATGTACCACCATGCCCCCCGTCCAGACCGCAATTTCTATCGCATTGCAACGGTTCTCCGCACGGAACCCGACTTTCCCCCCACTTGACATGAGTGTGAGGTGGTAACCAGCAAATCGAAACCAGCCAGCTCCGCCGCAGCGAGCAACTCCCCATTGCTCAGTTCCGACCAGCCCATTTCGGCGGCGGTGTCCACCTGCCCCGGGTGCAAGTGCCGTCGCAAGGGTACCGGCGTGCCCTGATCAAAAAGGATCTTCATGCTGCCCCCGATGGTTCGAGGCTGGTGGCGGTGAAATCCAGCACCGACTCTACTTGGCGCCGTGTCACGCCCGGAAACCACTCCAAGAAGTCATCAACTGTCGCTCCGTCTTCCAGATTCTCGAAAAGCGCCTTCACCGGAACACGAGTGCCACGGAACAACCATGCTCCGCTGACCTTATCTGGGTCGCGCTCAAGCTCCAGACATTCTGACCACTCTTTCATGCGTCTTTTTATATCCCATTCACCGCAGGAGCGCAAGATCAAGATTCTGGCAGATCGCCTGTTGCCTCATTTGGCCGAAGGCTATCGTATCAACAGCAGGGCGATGGTTCCGAGAATTCCCACGATGAGCCCGAAGATCGCCCGGCCACGCCATGATTCGGCTTCGCTGTCAGGCGGGTCTGTTTGACATTCCTATCGCTATGCTGCAAACAACTTTTCCGGCACTGTGCAATGTCGATCTGCTGGAACCGGTTTTTATGCGGATTGGCAAGCGGGGGGAAATTTGTCAGGGTGGCCGCCATGAACGCATTGCACATTGTTTGCGGTCCGCCGGGTGCGGGAAAAACGACTTTTGCGACAAAGCTGGCGGCGGATCGGGGTGCCGTTTTGTTGGACAGCGATCAGGTCGCCCAGCGACTGGTCAGGGCGGGGCTGCGGCTTGCCGGCATGGATCCGGATGACCGCGATTCACCGGCCTACAAAGCGGCGTATCGCGAACCGGTTTACGAGACCTTGTGGGATCTCGCGGTGATCAACGGTCGGCATCTTCCCGTGGTGGTCGCCGGTCCCTTCACGCGGGAATGTGGAGACGTTTCCTGGCCAGAGAACATCGCGGCGAGAACCGGCATGCCGGTGGAAATCTGGTTCGTGCATTGTGTGGAGGAAACCCGCAGGCAGCGCATCGCGGCACGCGGCGAGGCGCGCGATGCGTCAAAGCTGGATGATTGGGAAAACTACCGGGGCACTTGTCGCGGCGATGTTCCCGTTTTCGATTGCCACGTGGTCGATGGCGAGTGCCTGTAGGATCATTTTCTCTCCACGTGGATTGTCACCGCAGAGGAGAGTCCGCGGTCATCCATGACCTGGATTTTGCACGCGCCCTCGGCTTGTCGCCAGATGCAGGGTTCTCCCGGTTCGGTGCTGGAGAGGAAGTGGCCGTTGCCGAACCAAAACAAACGCCTCGCACCCGGGGTCACGCTTGCCTTGCAGATCACGCCCGAATCGCGGTCCTCGCTGATTTCGTAAAGGTGTCCGTCGAGCGGTGAAGTGATGCGCGGAGCCACGAGGTTGGTCGATAGAATTTCGTCGCCGGCGGGAATTTCCCGACGCGGCATGCCAGCCTGACGAAACAGGTCGAGAAATTCCTGCGACCAGAACTCCATGATCACCGGCTTGGTATCGGGATCGGTGTCACTCGCGGGCACGCGTTTGCCGCTGCGTTGGTTGACCCAGATGCGCCGATGCAGGTCGCACGGTTCGATGGGCGAAACGCCTTCGATGAACCACGACTTGCTGCGGTGTTCGCAGTAGTCGGATGGCATCATGCCGGAAACGGCGCACAGTTCCACCTGACGAAGCGCCGCTGGAGGCGGCGGCATTTTTTGCATGAAGCCGCAGCGCTTGAACAGGTCCTTCAGCAAGGGCGCGGCCATTTTTCTGCCGAGCAAAGAGGGATTGGAGCGGTTGTCGAAATTGCCCAGCCACATGATGATCACCTTGTCGCCGCTGATTCCGACCGCCCAGGCATCGCGGAATCCTTGGGACGTGCCGGTCTTGTACGACAGCCGATTCTCTGTTGCGAGAGCCTGCGGCATGTCCTGATCCTTGTCGACCAACATGTCGCGCAGCAGCCAGCGTGCCGCATCGCTCAGCAAGGGTTTGCCGTCGCGCAGTTGCGTTTTTTCATCCAACCGATAACGCAGCGGGCGACTGATTCCATCGTCCGCCAGAGAACAATAGAGGCTGGCGATTTCCTCCATGCTGGCCGGTGCGGAACCGAGGGTCAGCGACATGCCATAGTGCGCGGCAGGATGATCCATTCGCACTCCGGCTTCTAACAAATACCTGTAAAGTCCGCCGTCCTTGAGTTTTCCCATCAACCGCAGCGCGGGGATGTTTCGACTTCGCCGCAGTGCTTCGCCCGCCATCACCGGACCGAGAAAATCGCGTTCGTTGTTCTCGGGGTTGTAGTCGCTATAACGCAGCGGCGCGTCCGCCAACAGGGTGTTGGGATGGATCAATCCCTGGTCGATCGCCAGCCCGAAGAGAAACGGTTTGTAAAGCGAACCGGGCGAACGCCTCGATTTTACGGCGTCGATCTGACCCTCGATGCGATTGTTGAAAAATCCCGCCGATCCCACATAGGCCAGCACTTCCCGGCTCGGGGCGTCGAGCACCAGGATGCCGCCGTTGTCGACGCCTTTTTCCGCGTTGCGCAAAAGATAATCTGTGAACACTTCCTCGACGGTAGTTTGCAATTCCGCATCGATGCACAATCTTGTCCGCCCGCCGTCGTCGAATGCCCGGGCAAGATGCGGGACTTCGCGCGGCACCTTGATCGCTTCCCATTGATAGTTGGCCAGTAGGGAATCATTGACCGCCAGTTTATCCAACAAGCGCTTTCGTGCAGCGAGCGTTTCATCGCGAATCGACGCGCCGGGTCGGGGCATGCGCGCGGCCGGTCGCTGGGGCAGCATCACCAAGGCCACGGCTTCCGCGGTGTTCAAATCCCGACACTCCTTGCCGCACCAACGCAGGCTTGCGGCGGCGATGCCCTCGACATTACCGCCATACGGCGCGGTGTTGCAATACGCTTCGAGGATCTCCTGCTTGCTGTAAAATTTTTCGAGCTGGATCGCGCGCAGCATTTGCTGGAATTTTCCGCCGCATGTGTTCGTCTGCATGCCGAAGCGAAGTCGGGCGTATTGCATCGTCAGTGTCGAACCCCCGCCGCGCGGGATTCCCTGTACCTGCCCGGCCAAAGCGCGCAGCATCGACAGCGGATTGATGCCCGGATGGGAAAAATAATATTCATCCTCGTAGGCCAGCGTCGCACGGACCATGACGGGCGCGATGACAGCCAGTGAGGTTTTCACCCGATAGCGATCATCGCCGGCCAGTGAAAGATGGAGAACCTTGCCCTGTCTATCGCTGAGCACGGTTGACCAGCCGAGATTCTCCTGATAGAGCGGGCAGGCGGGAATTAGCCACCACAAAACCGCGAGCAAGGCCACCCCGCATGCGGCGATGCGGAGTGACCAGCCGAGCCAGAATAGGATATGACGTTTCACTCGCGGGGAACGACCGTGATGCGGGCACCCAGGCCGCGACCATTGATGCCGCGGTCATACATCGACTCCGCAAACAAAGGCGGCACGACAAAATCACCGGCGCAAACAGCGCGCAGGGTGTAGTTGATTGATACCTCCTCGGCGCCGTGCAGCGACAGGTAGAACAGATTGCGATCCTCGCGCAGGTCGGCTCGTTCGGTTCCCGGCACCGTGCCCGACCCCGGGATCAGCGCTCCCGGTTCGATGGTGAATCCGCCGGGCAGCAGATCGATCAGCGCGATGTTCGCGGCAGGCAATTGGCTGACATTGCGGACTCGCAGGCGCATGGTCACGGCGTCGCCCACTTTCACCGACTGGATTGGCTTGCCCTGGGCATCGAGAATTTCCCGATGCACATCCAGACCGTCGCGCTGCACGGTGGTAGGGATCGACTTGTCAAAGCCCTCCTCGACGACCTGATAGAACATTCCAAGATCGCTGTCCGTTTGTTTGATCCGGAATTGCAGTGCTTTCATGTCCGCCGAGAAAGCAGCTTTGCCATAGCTCTCGTCTGTTTTCAGCAACGGTCTTGCCTTGGAACCATCGGCAGGCATCTCGTCGATCTCGAAATGGAAAGCGTTTGCCGCAGCGACCTTCGCGAAATCGCGCATTCCCAACGCCGCGTAACTCGCGGTCAGGGTGTTGAAGCGCTGCTCCCAGATCACACCGTACAATTTCTGCCAGTCGGCATAACCGTACTTTTTCACCGTGTCGGGAAAATGCCGCGCGCGCAGGTCAAAGCACAGCAGCGCGTCAACCTCGATGTGCGACCAGTAATTTTCGCCATTCTTGTATTCACCCGCTTTGGCAGGACGCCACAGCTTGGCGATTTTTTCGGCCTCGTCCTTCTTCTGCTGGAGGGCGTAACTCGACGCAATCAGGTTTCCGCACAGCCGGTTCTGCCACTGGTCCTTGAACACCCGTTCGACACTTTCGCGGAGTGAGGCAAGGCCGTTGCTTTGCTCGCCCTTGCGGATCAGCAAATAAATGGCGTAGGCCTGCACGTCGGCCTGGTGCAGCGATTTCGGTTCGCCCGCCATCGCGATGACGCGGAGCCGTTTGAGCGCACGTTCATACATTAGCGCGGGAATCGCCAGGCCCGCTTCCTTCGACTCGATCAGGAAGTGACTGACATAACACGCGAGAAACGCATCGGCATCCGTCGCCGCGGCATCCCAATAACCGAAGCCGCCACTTGGTCCCTGCCTACTTTGCAAAGTGGCGATTGTTTGCTCGACATCTCCGTTCACTTTCGCGCTCTTTAGTCCGAGACTCTTCATGTCGCGACACGCCAACAAGACAAGGCCTTTGCTGGACAGTTGTTCACTGCACGCGTGGGGATAGGTTTGCATGTATCCCTGCAGGCCGTTGGCAAGAACCAGCGGCACCGGCGATGCCATCACCTCGCAGCGCCGGAAGCCATCATACAGGCCGCGGCTGATCGACTCTTCGTGGGTTTTGGTGCGGAAATATCCGCTGCGTACCTGGGTGCGGAACGGCACGGCGGGTCGAACGCTCAACGTTTCGGTCCGCACCGACGACTCCGCAGCAGCCTGCGCGCTGAATTTCAAACTCGCGCCGCCGAGATGGTCCACTGCCTTCACGCGGAAACGCGCGGTCGCCTCTCGACCTTTTTCTACGGTGATCACGGCTTTGCTTTCACCGATGATTTGCAGGTGTTCGGACGGCGCGATGCCGAGTGTGACTTCGGCCGGGCCCTCCTTGTCCATGTTGTTGGAGACGGTCAGCGAGGTGACGAACTCATCGCCCGGAGCCACGTGCACCGGTGTGTTGGCGGTCAATACCAACGGCGAGCGGATCACGCATTTGGTCTCCGCACCACCCGCGCTGGTTTCGTTCACCGCCACCGCCATGATGTTCAATGAACCGTCGAAGTAATCTGGCACTGTCCAAGTGGTCTCCTTCCGTTCCGGCCCGGCTTCGAGGATGCCGGCCCACCAAACCACCGGGGCGTCGCGTTTGCGCTTGAAGGGATTGAGGTTGAGGTTGAGAGCCTCCCTGCCGTCGCCGTCGCCACCGAAGGCGGCGTTTTGCGCGAGGAAATGGTATTCGGGCAACAGCAGGTCGAACCATTGCTGCGTCCTGACTTCCAGAGCCTGCTTGCGGAAAAAGAAATCCAGCGGTTCAGGGCGTTTGTAATCGGTGATGCGATGAATGCCTTCATCG
>Ga0209400_1003090_pt1 | contig 12270 bp, 12 predicted proteins | sample M_130807_EF_Meta_FD_187313 | JGI IMG/M metagenome (GOLD analysis project Ga0209400, IMG submission 187313) | Freshwater microbial communities from Lake Montjoie, Canada to study carbon cycling - M_130807_EF_MetaG (SPAdes) (version 2) | ecosystem: Environmental > Aquatic > Freshwater > Lake... | reverse complement strand
AGGACTGAAAGTGGCGCGCAGTTGTAAATGGAGTTAATAAAAAAAGCGAGCCATTTGAATTTTTCCTGCAGTTTAGATAGAGTAGGCTAGTTCCTATCTCCAAACTGCATTGCACAGTTTATTACACAGTACCATTTTTACGCTGTAAGCTATTGAAAAATATAGACTTTTCAGCAGCCACGAATTCTTCTAAGGCGTAGGTCGCACGTTCGAATCGTGCTGGGCAGGCCAAAAACCTCAAGCAATTCAATCGGATACAGTAGCTACAGTGCTGCTTTAGTCCATTGCACAGTGATTGCACAGTTTGATTGGTAGGCTACACAAAAAAACATAGTTAATTTGCCGCTAAAGCTAATATTTAAAACTCCCAGTCTTCGGTTGCTCCGCGTGAAAAAAAGCTTTACCTTAAAAGCTGATGTAAGTTGCGCAGCATTGTGCGCATTTAAAAAATCTAATTATAGTTAATAGTTAGGGGATCGCTTAAGTAAATTACATTACATTCAGTTGATAATAGAGGTTACCATTACAAATATATATGCATATAAATGATTAGTTTAGACTCAGAAATTAAACCTTCCATTGGATTTATTGGGCTTGGAATTATGGGGGCAAGCATGGCAGGACATTTGCTTGCTACTGGTTATCCAGTCAATGTATACAACCGCTCTAAAGAGAAGACAAACGCTTTAGTAGAGAAGGGCGCTCAATGGTGCAATACGGTAGGTGATCTCGCCGCAAGCTCTAATGTCATTATTACGATGGTGGGCTATCCATCTGATGTGGAAGAGATTTACTTTGGCGCAGGCAATATCTTAGATAAAGCAAAAAATGCTTATTTAATAGATATGACAACTTCAAGCCCTTCACTTGCAGTTCAAATTGCCCAGGAGGCTGAAAAAAGAGGCTGTCATTCATTAGACGCACCAGTTTCAGGTGGAGATATTGGCGCTCGTAACGCTAAGCTTTCAATCATGGTTGGTGGTAAACAAGCTGATTTCAACGTGGTACTGCCAATTTTGAAAATAATGGGTGCCAATATTGTCTTGCAGGGTGGGCCAGGTGCCGGCCAACATACCAAAATGTGTAACCAGATTGTTGTTGCGGGCACCATTATGGGTGTGAGTGAAGGATTGGCTTATGCCAAGCAAGCAGGTCTTGACGCAAATAGAGTGATGGAATCTATTGGTGGTGGTGCTGCATCGGGTTTTCAGTTGCTCAATTCGGGAGCAAAAATGATATCTGGAGATTTTGCCCCTGGCTTTTATGTTGAGCACTTTCTGAAAGATTTGAGTATCGCTTTGGATGAAGCAGATAAAAACAAATTAGATATGCCAGCATTATCACTAGCCAAACGTTTGTATAGTGAATTGGTTGCCAATGGATATGGACGTAATGGCACTCAAGTACTCTATACCAAATACATTCCTAAATAAAAATCTACCAATAAAACTGTTATGAAGTTTCGTTTGCGTCAAATGGAAGTGTTTAGATCAGTCATGCTGACTGGAACTATTAGTGGCGCTGCGAAAATGCTTTTTATCTCTCAGCCAGCAGTTAGTCGATTCATTTCCCAGACTGAAGAGTCTTTAGGTTATAAATTATTTAATCGAGTCAAGGGCAAGCTGGTGCCAACTCCCGAAGGCGAGGCTTTATATAATGAGGTAGAAGACTTTTATCAGCATGCGCAGCGCGTTGATGATTTTGCTTCTGATCTTTTACATGGTCCAGCCGGTATTTTAAATATTTCTTCTAGTCCGTGTCTGAGTTATTCGGTGATGCCAGAAGCAATAACCCGTTTTACAAGACGTTATCCCGGAATTCAGGTGAACTATCACACCACTATGCTCAATAGCATGGCCCAAGAAATTTTAAGTAACAAGGTTGATTTAGCTGTTTCAGTACTTCCTTTGGAGCATATTAATTTAGAGGTACAAGCATTTCGTACTGGCAGAATGGTTTGCGTGATTCCAGATCTACATCCGCTTGCTCCTAAGCAAAAAATTTCATTGGAAGATTTATCGCAATACGAACTCATTTCTCACCATCCATCGATCCAGTTTGGAAAATTAGTGCGTGCAGCATTTGAGTCTGCGGGCTTAGTTTTTAATTCACGTATCCATATTCATCAAACTGAGGTGGCTTGTTCCCTGGTTCGTGCAGGCATGGGGGTAGCGATCGTGGATGAGTTTACGGTTTCCAACGGCGCCTGGGTTGGCTTGCAAGTTAGACCACTAGAGCAAGATATTTTGCTTAAACCCTCTATTGCGCGTTCGGTTTTTGATCGCCAGGGAACCCATGCTGAAAAATTCATAGAGATACTGCTTTCCCCAAGCCCATAACTTAAAGTTATTGGCTTATAAATAAAAAGCATACCAAACCGCTAATTTAAGCTAAATCCATTAACACTAATGGTATGTACGGGTTAGCTTTCCAATCTTCTTCCAGTATTGTTTTCTAAAAATATAAGAATGGTTGGAGGAGACATGAAGATTGGCCTGATTGGCGTTGGCAATATTGGATTTCATTTTGCTAAGCGCCTGATTGCAGCAGGATACGAGCTCTATATCTATGACAAGAGTCAGAAGGCATTGGAGCGGCTTTCTAAATCAGGTGCAAAGATTTGTTCCTCTGCTAAGGATTTAGCATCTGAGGTGGAAACAGTATTGCTTTGCTTGCCAATGCCTCAAATAGTTGCTGATGTAGCTGCAGATGTCGCTCAGGGAAGTCAGGTAAAGGTCGTGGTGGATTTATCGACCACTGGCCCATCCGTCACTAAACAAGTAGCGGCCATGCTAGATCAGCAAAATATCCCAATGATTGGCTCGCCGGTGAGTGGTGGCATTGTCGCTGCAGAAAAAGGCACCTTAGCCGTGATGGCTTCCGGTCCAAAAGATATTTTTGAAAATATTAAGCCGATTCTGTCGGCTCTAGGAAAGAATATTTTCTATCTTGGCGCTGATCCGACATTAGGTCAGACAGTAAAAATTATTAATAACACCTTATATGCCACTAGCATGATTGCAAGTTGTGAGGCTTTGGTTTACGGAGTGAAGGCTGGTTTAGATGCAAAGACAATGCTTGATGTCATCAATGTGTCTAGTGGTCGTTCCTTCGCAACGCTGGAGCGAATTCCTCAGTGCGTGTTAGATCGCAGCTTCCCTGTACGCTTTACTACAGAGCTGTTACATAAAGATGTGAAGATGTGTATCGATGAGGCAGAAAAGTTAGGTGTGCCGATGCAAGTCAATCCTGCAGCCCGTCAATTCTTGGCATTTGCTTTATCACAGGGTGATGGAGATAAAGACAATGTATTTCCAATCCACCATATTGAAGAATGGGCTGGAGTTCAGTTTGGTGAGAAGCCAATTTAATTTCATTTATAGGAGACAAAGATGTCATTAATTCAGATTAGAAAAAAATTACTTTCGATTGAAACCGTATATCACGAGAGAGGTCCTGTAGCTAAGGTGCCCTTAAAGATCGGCGTGATTGCTTGTGTCATTAAAAATCCTTATGCAGGTCGTTACGTTGAAGATCTCTCAGGCTTAGTAAAAGATGCTCGCGAAATGGCAAATGAAATGGTCATCGAGTTGATTGATGCCTTAGGCGGCAAAGACAAGATTGAAACTTATGGAAAAGGGGCAATCGTTGGTCTTGATGGGGAATTAGAGCATGGTGCTATTTGGCACGAGGCTGGTGGTTGGGCAATGCGAGCAGTATTAACCAATGCGAAGTCGATTGTTCCTGCTTCAAAAGTAGTTGCAGCCGCAGGATATCGTTTGCAAATTCCACTCCACCATATTGAGGCCTGCTATATACGCAGTCACTTTAATACGATTGACGTTGGCATGGTGGACTCACCACGTCCCGACGAATTAGTCTATACCTTAGCAATGTCTACTGGTTCAAGGGTGCACGAGCGTTTAGGTGGTCTGCGCGTCGAGCAAATTTCTGTTGGTGATGGTCAGCGCTAATTTAGCGCTATGTCAAAAGAGAAGGAGTCATTTCATGAATAAATTAATCGTGATTTTCGTTTCCAGTCTTTGGATTGGTAGTGCCTTTGCCCAAAGTGATTGGCCTCAAAAACCGATCACTTTAGTTGTTCCTTTTGCTCCAGGTGGTAGCACTGATATTACTGCGCGTCTAGTTGCTCAAAAACTGAAAGCGCAATTAGGTCAAAACGTTGTAGTTGACAATAAACCTGGTGCTGGAGGCAATACTGGAGCTCAGTTTGTTGTGAATGCACCATCAGACGGGTATACCTTGCTGATGGCGACCAGTACCTTAGCAACCAATATGTCTTTGTTTAAGAATTTGACATTTGATTTGCAAAAAGATTTGGTGCCTATCTCACAAGTCGCGCTGATTCCCAATGTATTAATGGTGAACAACGATTTACCAGCTAATAATATGGTTGAATTTATTGCTCTAGCAAAGCAAAAAGAATTATTTTATGGATCTGCTGGGAATGGATCTTCGCAACATTTATCTGGTGCGCTTTTAAATAGTATGATTAGCGGCAAAATGACTCATGTGCCATATAAAGGCGGTGCACCAGCTAACGTGGATTTATTGTCAGGTCAAATCCAGGTAGTTTTATCTCCCTTGGTTGAGGTTCTTCCCTTTATTGATAGTGGAAAGTTAAAGCCATTAGGAGTAACGACTAAAGCTCGGACAGCAAGATTGCCAAATGTGCCAGCCATCGATGAAGTACTGCCTGGGTATGAGGTAGCGCTTTGGAATGGCATTCTGGCACCAGCTAAGACTCCGGCACCGATCGTTAATAAATTGGGCGCAGCTATTAAAAAAGTCATGATGGATCCTGAAGTTCAAAAGACGCTTGCTGATCAAGGGTCTAGGGCAGTTGGAAGCACCCCAGGAGAATTCAAAGACTTCATCGCGCTAGAAGTTCCAAAATGGGCGCGGATTGTGCAGATTTCTGGTGCAAAGGTTGAATAATCATGAAAATTAAATACGTAGTCGCGCCACTATCTCTCATTTCCGTCTTAACTTTATCGGCCTGCGCCGGAATTGGAGGCTCTGATACCTCTAAATTTCTTTCCATTCAGGATGGCAGGGCGTTATTAGTGGATGGAGTTGGTAGGGTTGGCAAGGCTCCAGATACTCTTGCCCTAGTAGAGTTAAAGGACGATAAATTAAGACTTCACTTTGATTTGGTGATGCCTACTTCTTTAGTAGGCCCACCAGCCTCGATTGCAATATTGCCTGATAAAAAATACGCTTTAGTCACGGCTGCAACAAAGTTAGATCCAAACGATCCAAATAAAGTAATTCCATCAGATATCATTTCTCTAGTGGCATTAGGCAGTGGCAAGGATCCATTAAAAGTAGTTGATACGATTTCTTTGGGCGCAGGACCTTCGGGTTTAGCAGTCAATCGGGCCGGTGATCTTGCATTGGTTCCCAATCGCGCAGGTGGCACAGTATCTATTGTGGAAATCAAAGGCCAAAAGCTCACTGAGAAACAAAAAATTACTATCGGTGATAAAACTGGACCAAGTCAGATTGTGATTACGCCTGACGGTCGTCGTGCCTTGTTAACGCGGGACGGAGATAACCAAATTTCTATTCTCGATATTAACGGCAGCAACATCACACTCAATAAGAAAACGATCTTTGCTGGATTGAAGCCATATAGCATTGATATCAACTCTAGCGGAAAGTATGCAGTAGTAGGCAATCTTGGCGGAGGCCAAGGCGATGCTGACACCATGAGCTTGATCGATTTAAGTATGGATCCTCCAAGGGTGGTAGATACAGTGACGGTAGGTCAAACTCCTGAGGGTGTTTCCTTCTCTCCGAATGGCAAGCTGATTGGTGTAACCGTCATTAATGGTAGTAACAAACCTAGAGCCTCCTCTTATTATGGTGAGGCTATATATAAGCTATTTGCAATATACGATGGAAAGTTAGAGTATCTATCGGAGGTGAAGGGTGGTCATTGGTTGCAGGGTCAAGCATTTACCCCTGATAGTCGCAATGTATTAGTGCAAGATGCCCATAACCAGGAGATTCGTCTTTACAAGATTGATGGTAAAAAAGTCAGCGATACTGGAGAAAGACTGAAGATGAAAGCGGCTCCTGCTACGATTAGATACTGGAATTAAAGATTGACTTAGCGGAGAAGGAATGAAGCCTTTAGCATTAGCGTTGGTGTACATCACAGAAGAGCATCGTGAGTTGGTATCTCAGCATTTTGAATTGATTTACGCTCCAAATGAAGATTTAGGCAAAGATCGTAGAAATGGTGCAGCCCAAATTGCATCTCGAGGCAAAGATATCCGTGTCGTATTAACGAATGGCACGAATGGACTGCTTGAGAGCGAAATTGATGCTATGCCTAACTTGGAAATTATTTGTACTTTGGGTGTAGGCCATGAAAATGTGCCTATTGCGCATGCTAAATCCAAAGGGATACGAGTGGCTAATGCAGCAGGTACTAATGATGACTGTGTAGCGGATCATGCTATGGGAATTTTGTTAGCAGCTATTCGTAAAATTCCGATGATGAATGCTGGCGTCAGGCATGGTATGTGGCGAGATGATATTCCAAGGCCTCCCCATGTTTCTTATAAAAAGCTTGGTCTAGTTGGTATGGGCGCGATAGCTAAAAAGATCGCCAAGCGGGCTAAAGCATTCGAGATGGAAATTGGCTATTTCAGTCGAACTCGTCGCGATGAAACAGGTTATCAATACTTTGACAACCTGAAGAGTTTGGCGCAGTGGTGTGACTTTTTAGTAGTTGCTGCACCTGGCGGTAAAGAAACCTTTCATATGATTAATGACGAGATACTTGCAGCCCTAGGACCTAAGGGTGTAGTAGTGAATATTTCGCGTGGTAGTTTGGTCGATACTAAAGCCCTAGCAAGAGCATTAGCAGGAAATGTGATTGGTGCAGCAGCACTCGATGTATATGAGAGCGAACCAAAACCACCTGAAGAACTCTTGGAGTTTGAAAATGCAATCTTGACACCTCACATTGCTGGAATTTCACCTGAAGCAATTCATGCCTCGGTGCAGCGCTTTATCGATAATGTCAACTTACACTTAGCTGGTAAACCACTGCTTACTCCAGTGGATGGAATTTAATTTTTAAGGAATCGATATGTGGAATGGAATAGAAATCAATGATCGCGTAGCTCCTTCAGTTGAGGGTATCAAAGCACTGGCAGAGTTTCCAACATCGATTGTGGGTGATGTGACTGGTCGACTGAACGGTACCAATGGGCTTTATCCAGTCAATAAGTCCCCAGTCACGGCTTGTGGCAATGCTGTTACTGTCAAAGTGCGCTCTGGAGACAATCTGATGATTCATTTTGCGCTCAGAATGCTCAAGCCTGGTGATGTCCTAGTGGTTGATGGCGAAGGTGATCTGACGCGCGCGCTCTTTGGTGAAATTATGATGAGTGTTGCTAAGTCAAAGGGTGCAGTTGCTGCCGTGATCGATGGCGCTATACGCGATGTCAATGCCTTTGAAAAAGCTCAGTTTCCTTGTTGGGCACGAGGAATCAATTTACGAGGTCCATATAAAGATGGCCCAGGAGCTGTAAACGTGCCAGTTTCTATTGGCGGATTGATTATTAATCCGGGTGATATTGTTTTGGGTGACTCAGATGGTGTTGTAGCCTTCTCTCCAAAAGTGGCGCTAGAGGTAGCGCAACTCGGTAAAGAAAAGGTGGCACAAGAGGTAGCGACCTTGAAGTCAATTAAAGAGGGTAGTTATAACGATTCATGGATTGATATAACTTTGAAACAAAAAGGAGCTTGACTAAATTGAAACCAATATTGGCATTGATATTTAGTGCGATTACTATTAATTGCTTTGCGGCTTATCCAGACAAATCAATTAAGTTCATAGTTCCATGGCCTCCAGGTGGAGCAACTGATCAGGTTGCTCGAATTTTAGTTCAGCCTTTAATAAAAGAGCTGGGTGTTTCTGTATTTGTTGAGAATAAAGGTGGCGCTGGTGGCAATATTGGTACTCAAGCCTTTCTTCAAGATAAGCCTGATGGCTATACAATTTTGATGGCAACAAGTTCAACCAATGCTGCAGGCCCTCATCTATTTTCTAATCAGGGATTTGATCCGGCGAAAGATTTCTTGCCGGTGGTTCTGGTCTGCACAATACCGAATATTATGACTGTACCTTCTTCATCTCCATGGAATAACTTAAAAGATTTAATGGCTGATGCAAAACAAAATCCAGGTAAGTTTACTTATGGATCTGCAGGTATTGGGGCTTCACAACATTTAGCAGGCGCGCAATTTAAAACGGTTACTGGCTTAGATATTCGACACATTCCATATAAAGGAAGTGGACCAGCAGCAGTTGATTTAATGGCTGGGCATATTGATATGATGCTTGACACTGGTTCTATGAACAACATTAAAGGCGGCAAACTAAATGCTTTGGGAGTCGCATCTGAGAGGCGCATATCCGAGTTACCTAATGTGCCAACAATGAAAGAGGCAGGTGTACCAATGGTGGCAAATGCTTGGTATGGAGTTATGTTGCCATCCGGCGCTCCAAAGGATATTGCTGAGAAACTTAATGGCGCAATTAATAAAGTACTCAAGGATCCTGAGATTAAAAAACATCTTCAATCCATTGGCGCTCAGGTAGATGGCGGTTCTGTTGCAGAATTTAGTAAGTTTTCCCAATCAGAAATTAAGCGTTATGAAGGCATTGTAAAAATGTCTGGGGCCCCAAAGGAATAGTGGTTTGAGATCCATGCTGCTTATAAACTGAGTGACTCTCATCGAGGCTGGTGAGGGTTTTGTCATTTAAGCGTTAATTTAAGTAACACTTAGTCATTACACAGTTTATTGCACAGTCCCGATTTATGCGTGTAAGCCATTGAAAAATATAGACATTCCAGCAGCCACGAATTCTTCTAAGGCGTAGGTCGCACGTTCGAATCGTGCTGGGCAGGCCAAAATCTCTTATACCACGCTTAAAACCTATTCTGCAAATCCACTCTATTCTGGAAAATATCTTGTATTGGTAAGTCCAAAAAGTCCAGAAGCCGCCTCAATATTACGGCGGGTTATTTTTTAGCTTATTTTTATTCCTAGGGGAGCGGCTGTGATGTACCCAACGGCTGCACCAAAGCGATCTTTATAATTCTTTTTAATCAGTGGATCCAAGATTGGTTTGACAGTGTTATGCAGCTTTCCTAGCCAGTCACCTGGATGTTGAAAATTTGCAGTGATGTACAGCCAGCCATTAAGGTCATCAACTACTCCAAGTCCTGTTGCTTCAGCGCCTGATGGCATTGAGGCTATGCGACTGAGCTTCTTAGTATCAACGTTATAGGCCCATATAAAGTTATTCACATGAGTGCTGCTATCTTCTCCAATAAAGAGCGTTCTTAGCTTTTCTGAAAACTTTAAATTATCCGGATTAGAAATCTTACTGGGATTAGCGAGATTACCTAATGGGTCCTGCTCAATATCTTCTCCAACAAGCAAGGCTGAGATCGAAGTAGGTACCCATTGGCTATTTAAGGAATTACCGAATTGATCTTTTTGATCGCCAGTAAGTTTACTAGTCATGATACCGCCGGCAATTAATGGCTTAGATACCTCAATATTACTTTGTGCATTCCAGCCCTTACCACTTCTAGTCATTGAGTCCTGAATATTTTGCAAGGCGAAGTAGGCAACTTTATCTTTAGTATTTGCTGTCGTTCCTTCCATTTTGCTAAAGCCCATGCTGCCACCCATTAAATAGGCATAACGGTGTGTTTCTAGAAATGCCGCCGCCTTTTCCATGCCGGGATTGAGTTTTACCCAATTAGCTGTTCCATCGTAGTAAATCTTAGTAAATGAAGGGTCGTTTGGATCTGCCTTTAAAACCGTCATGATGTCAGATGGTTTTAAGGAGTTGGCTAGTTTTTTAATTTCATCGCTGGTGGCGTGACCTAGCTTGATCCAGTTAAGTTTTGCACCCACATCTTTAGGGTCAATTGAAAAACCTTCGCTTAACTTTGCAACATATAAAGTACCAGAGGAAAGATCTGCTTCTTTATCTGCAATAAAGAGAAACATACCACTATTGGTGTAATCATCACCCATTATCACGGTTCTTCTATCAGGCATGACTTCAACTAATTCGTGTGAAATTCTTCCAAGACAATAATGTTTTACTAATGTTCCAGTGCCATCGGCATTTACAGTAACCTCGGGGAGATGGCCATAGTTATAGGGATTAGCGCTAGTTTCATTGCCGTAGAGATGTTTACTAAAACTCTTAAATCTAGAATTCTCATGTGCAAATGGAGCATCAGGCTCATACTCCTCACTCGATAAGTGCGTATTCCAAGGGGATAAACTGGAGCCACATGTAATCCATAGCCCTTGAGCGCTCGAGCTATTCACTGGAGAATATTTGACTAAAGAAAGCTTCCCATTCTTGGAATTTTGATTCAATGTCAGAACGGCAATTTGAGAGGGCAGTTGCGCATACATCTTTTCGCCGTTTTGGTTACTGTTGGTATATTCAAATTGAACGACTGCAAATACCGTATTTCCCGAAACCCCTTTAACATTAGACTTAGTCAGTTTTAATAAGGACATGCCATCTGGGCAATCAGAAAAGAACTGTCTTTCTTTTCCAATCACTGACATATCCATAATAGGCCTGTTATGAATATCAACATAGCCACCAGCCAAAACCTTTCCACCGCTTCCGTCGGGAACCATGTCACCTGTAATAAAAAAAGGCTCGTAAGCTAATTTGTAAGTTTTCTTGAGATTATTTTGTGTTGTGATTTCTAGTAGGGATCCAACGCTGGTGGTTGCCATGGCCTCTGGATTACTCAAAGATGGCGCATCCATAGGGATAAATTCAGCAGATTTATAGGGGCTATCAGTTTGGGCTGCGAACAGTGATTTAGAGCTGAATGCAGCTGCCAAGCCAGTTGTCCCGAGGGGCAGCATTGGGGCGCCCAAAATCATTTTCATCAAATCACGGCGCTGCTGTAAAGAGGTAATTTTCATGGTCGTGTATCAGTGGTTGTTCATATTATTCATTGTGGTAGTGGAATATGACAGATTGAAGAATTTGCTCTCCGACCATCCAGACGCCTTTAGATGCCACTGAAGAGCAAAGCTATTCGACATGCATAACTAATGAATGGAAACTATTAAGTCTCTAAACCGCATTGCACAGTTTATTACACAGTCCAGTTTTTAAAATATAAGTCATTGAAAAATATAGACTTTCCAGCATCCGCAATTTCTTCTAAAAGGTGTAGGCCGCACAGGGGTTTATGAGCCTTGTGTTGGTCAAGCGTAGATTTAGGCTAAGCTCATTTACTGTCCCTCATCTCTTACAGCGATCCGTCCATGAGTATCCAAATCAGACTCATCTACCTCTAAATAATCCTCTTCAATCACGGTTGCACCCTCTAGGTGCTCAATAAATTCTCGAATAGCGTAATAAGGAGCGATATGGACATGATCATCGTCTTGATGATCCCAGACTTTGTAACGAAAGACAGTTAATTTCATTTGATATCGTCCTAAATTAATTAAATGAATCCTCTGAGGCGGCAATTAGTACAGCGACTTGTAAAAGTAGGGGGCTCTTGATCAAGCAATCAAGGTAGTCCATCTCACCATCCTCTCCAAGCTAGAGCAAACTGCGAAAATGGAAACATCATCAGCCAATTGCGTGTAGCAATAATCAAGTGCTCTTTAAAAAAGGTTGCTGGCGTTGGTGGATGTAGTGACAAATTTGCCTCTGAATCACCCATCATGTTACGAGGCACCAAGCCATGCTTTTGACATAGGTGCTTAATAGGTCTATTCCAGCTAATGCAATGCATGAAGAGGTCCTGATAGTATCGATTACGAGCCCACGTAATGGCTTCATCCATCATCACATTCGCAATACCTCGCTTGCGATATTGGAGGTCTACGATCACGCCGAACTCTACTTCTTGTTCGTGAGTGGCAATATGAATCGTGCCAGCCCACTGACCATTCATCTTGGCAATCAGGAAATGGTTTCTTTTTATATTGCTTGTAAGCTGATGAACCAGTAGATCAATCGCCTCTTGACCCATTGTGTAGCCAAAATAGTCATGAAGAGTCTGCGGATCTTGGGCTTTTAACCAAGATCCATATTTTGAATACTGATCTCTAGGCAGAAATTCAGTAGTCAGCATGTTTTATTACTCAATATGACTATGCTTGCTGTAATACTTTGCTTGCGCTGCTCTAGCTTCCATCCAGGCATTAAAT
>Ga0209400_1003087_pt1 | contig 12275 bp, 11 predicted proteins | sample M_130807_EF_Meta_FD_187313 | JGI IMG/M metagenome (GOLD analysis project Ga0209400, IMG submission 187313) | Freshwater microbial communities from Lake Montjoie, Canada to study carbon cycling - M_130807_EF_MetaG (SPAdes) (version 2) | ecosystem: Environmental > Aquatic > Freshwater > Lake... | reverse complement strand
AACTTGTCGTGCGCGCCGGCCAGCAGGAAGTACAGGCTGCGCAGGCCCAGGATGGCGAAGACGTTGCTCGTGAAGACGATGAACGGCTCCTTGGTGACGGCGAAGATCGCCGGCACGCTGTCCACCGCGAAGACGATGTCGCTCACCTCGATCATGCACAGCGCCACGAAGAGCGGCGTGCCCACCCAGCGGAGCGCCTTGGCGCCGGTGCCGTGCGGGTCGAGGGCCTGTTCCTTCACCAGGAACTGCTGCCCGTGGAGCTTGGGCGTCAGCGGGATCCACCGGCGCAGGAGCTTGAGGATGGGGTTCTTCTCGGGGTCCGCCTCACGCTCCGGCGCGAAGATGATCTTGATGCCCGTGAAGATGAGGAACGCGCCGAAGACGATGACCACGACCTTGTACTGGATGAGCGCCGCGCCGATGGCGATGAACACCGCGCGGAACGCCAGCGCGCCCAGGATGCCGTAGAAGAGGACGCGGTGCTGCAGCGTGGCCGGGATCGAGAAGAATCCGAAGATTACCACGAACACGAACATGTTGTCGACCGACAGGCTCTGCTCCACCACGTAGCCCGTGAGGAACTGGAGCGCCACCTCGCGCGCGGCCTGCGCCGGCGTGTGGTAGCCGGCGGCAAGCACCGAGTCCACGCGGTCGGGCTGCGGGAAGCGGTAGTCGCAGTACCACCAGAGCAGCCCGCAGAACACAACGGCAAGTGCCATCCAGATGCCGGTCCACGCCGTGGCCTCCTTTATGGAGACCGCGTGCGCCTTGCGGTGGAAGACGCCCAGGTCGAGCGCCAGCAGCACGAACACGAACGCCGTGAAGCCCGCGTAGAAGCCCCAGTACTCCGCGAAGGGGAAGAGCAGGGATTCGGCGAGGAGGGTGTTCATGGGGTTTCGATCGTGCCTGCAGGCATCAGGCGTGCGCCGCGGGGCTCACGCAGGGCCGCGCGGCTCAGAGCCCGCGCGATGCCAGGTACTTCATCATGTCGACGCAGCGCTGCGAGTAGCCGCTCTCGTTGTCGTACCAGCTGACCACCTTGAAGAAGCGGTCGCTGAGCTGGATGCCGGCCGTGGAATCCAGGATGGAGCTGCGGCCATCGCCGTTGAAGTCGCTCGAGACCACTTCCTCGTCGGTGTAGCCCAGCACGTCCTTCATGACGCCCTCGGAGGCGGCCTTCATGGCGGCGTTGATGGCGTCCATGCTGGTGGCCTTGGTGGTGCGGAAGGTGAGGTCCACGCAGCTGACGTTCGCCGTGGGGACGCGGAAGCTCATGCCGGTGAGCTTGCCCTTCACTTCCGGCAGCACCAGCGCGCACGCCTTGGCGGCGCCGGTGGAGGCCGGGATGATGTTCATGTACGCGTTGCGGCCGCCGCGCCAGTCCTTCTTCGAAGGGCCGTCCTGCGTCGGCTGCGTGGCGGTGACCGCGTGCACCGTGGTCATGAGGCCTTCCTCGATGCCGCAGTGGGCCAGGAGCACCTTCACCACGGGGGCCAGGCAGTTGGTGGTGCAGCTGGCGTTCGAGATGATGGTGTCCTTCGCCGGGTCGTACTGCTCGTGGTTCACCTTGAAGACGAAGGTGCGGACCTTGTCGTCGCTCTTGGTGGGCGCGCTGATGATGACGCGCTTGGCGCCCGCCGCCAGGTGCTGCGACGCACCCTCGAACTCCGTGAAGCGGCCGGTGGACTCGAGCACGATGTCGACGCCCAGGTCCTTCCACGGGAGCTTCGCAGGCTCCTTCTCGCTGAGGCACCGGGTCTTCTTGCCGTTGCACTCGAAGCCGTCCGCCGTGGCCGTCACGCGATGGCCGAAGCGGCCGTGCATGGTGTCGTAGTTCACCAGGTAGGCCAGGCTGTCGGAGGGAACCAGGTCATTGACCGCCACCACCTCGATGCCCTGCTGGACAGCGGCGCGATACACGAGGCGACCGATGCGACCGAAACCGTTGATGGCGATGCGGAGTGCCATGGATGATCCTGCTCTTCGAGAGGGTGCGTGCCCGCGGTCTTCGCGGGGGAGGCGAAGGATATCCCGGACCGGAAGGGGCGACTTGGGGGCGGGAAATCACGCCGCGTCGGTCGCCGAAGGCCCCGGGCCTGCTGCATCAGGGCGTCGGGCAGGAAGCTTCACGAGTCCCTTGGCTTCGTGCTCCTGCCGATCCTTGATCAACGCAAACAGCGAGTCGAGCGTGCCGCCCGAGGCGCGGACCAACGCTTCCCGCTGACGCCGGACTTCGTCGATGATCGGATCCTGTCGTACGTGTTCAGTCATTGGAAGTCTCCTACGTGCTTGTTCAGCGCCGCCGTGTGGCCCGCACCGCAATGTCGAGGAGCCACGGGAATGCCGTGATCACGCCGGCGGCCACGCGGGTGGGGAGGCTGGTCCAGATCTCGGTGCGCGACGTGCCGATGGTGCGCGCGATGGCGCGGGCCACCTTCTCGGGGCGCTGCACGAAGAACTTGTTGAGGTCGTGGATGGCGTACTGCTGCTTCTCGCCGTCCTCGAGCGCCTCGCGGACCACCTCGAAGAACTCGGTGGCGGTGGTGACGGGGTGCACGCTCGAGACCATGATGCCGTACGGGCGCAGCTCGTAGGCCATGGCGCGCGCCACGTGGGCCTGCGCGGCCTTGCTGGCGCTGTAGGCACCGAAGGAGGGCAGCGTGAACTTGGCCACGCAGGAGGAGCACATCAGGAGGTGCCCGCCGCGGCCGGCCGCGATGAGCCGGCGCGCGGCCTCGTTGCAGAGCTCGGTGGACGAGAAGAAGTTGGTCTCGAACATCGCGCGCAGTTCGTCGGAGGTCATCCGGTGCATCGGACGCTCGAGGCCGTAGCCCGCGTTGGCGTAGACCACGTCGAAGCGGCCGAAGGCGCGTTCCGCCTCGTCGAGGATGCGCGTGGCGGTGCCCGCGTGCGAGACGTCCGCGGTGACGATCTCCGTGCGGACCAGGCGCTTGGCGGCGTCGGACGCGCGGGCGGCCACCTCGGCCAACCGCTCGCGGCGGCGAGCCACCAGCACCAGGTCATGGCCGGTGCGCGCCAGCTCCACGGCCGTGGCTGCGCCGATCCCCGCGCTGGCGCCCGTGATGATGGCCACCGGCCGGTCATGGCGCGGGCGCGCGGGCGATATGGCGGCGGGGGCATGCGGGGCGGTCATCGTCACGGATGGACGATACCCCACCCCACCCGGCCCACGCCGTACGATCGGCCCCATGACAGACGCCGCAACGCTCGCCGGACGCACTGCGCTCCGCGGAATCGTCGGAATGGTCCACGTGGGCGCCCTGCCCGGCACGCCGCGCGCCCACCTGGCGCCGCGCGCGCTGGTGGAGCACGCCGTCCGCGAGACACGCACGCTGCGCGAGGCGGGCTTCGACGCCATCATCATCGAGAACATGCACGACCGCCCGTACCTGGGCGGCGGCATCGGCGCGGAGATCACCGCGTGCATGGCGGCGGTCAGCGCCGCGGTGCGCGCGGCGGTCGAGATGCCCATCGGCATCCAGATCCTCGGCGGCGGCTCGTGCGAGGCGCTCGCGGTGGCGCACGCCACGGGGCTCGACTTCGTGCGCGCGGAGAACTTCGTGTTTGCGCACGTGGCGGACGAGGGACTCATGACGGAAGCTTCGGCCGGACCGCTCCTGCGCTTCCGCAAGTCGATCGGCGCCGACCGCGTGGCCATCTTCGCGGACATCAAGAAGAAGCACGCCGCGCACGCGATCACGGCGGACGTGGACATCGCCGGCTGTGCGCGTGCCGCGGAGTTCTTCCTGGCCGACGGCGTGATCGTCACCGGCACCGAGACCGGCGCGGCCGTCGACGAGCGCGAGCTCTCCGCCGTGCGCGGCGCCACGAAGCTTCCCGTGATGACCGGAAGCGGGGCCGATGCCACCAGCGTGGCGCGCCTCCTTTCGATGGCGGATGCCGTGATCGTGGGCAGCTTCGTGAAGGAAGGCGGGCGCTGGGAGAACCAGGTCTGCCCGCAACGCGCGGCGGAGTTCGCACAGGCGGCGCGGCGCGGCCCAGGCGGTGCAGCCGGCGCGCGCCCGACCGATGCTCCCGGCATGGACGCGGTGCGCGCGGTGATGGCCGGCGCGGTGCGCGCATGAAGGTCCACCTGAACGGCTCGCTGGTCCCGCAGTCCGAGGCGCGCGTGAGCGCGTTCGACCGCGGCTTCCTCTTCGGCGACGGCGTCTACGAGATGGTGCGCTTCTTCGGAGGCGTGGGCGTGGCCATGGACCTCCACGTGGCGCGCCTGGCGCGGAGCCTGGAGCTCACCGGTATCCGCGGCTTCGCGGCCACGGAACTGGAGCGAATCTCGCATGAACTGCTCCACGCGAACGGCCTGCGCGACGCCGGCATCTACCTGCAGGTGACGCGCGGCGCGGGACCGACGCGCGCACACATGCCATCGCCCGACCTGGTGCCCACGGTGTTCGCCTACGCCGCGGCCAGCGAGCCGCTCGAGGCGTTCATCGAGCCCGGCACGCTGCGCGCCATCATGCGCCCGGACCTGCGCTGGCATCGCTGCGAGATCAAGACCATTGCGCTCGCCGGCAACATCCTGGCACTCGTCGAGGCGCAGGCCGTCGGCGCCGAGGAATGCATCCTCGTGCGCGAAGGCCTCGTGAGCGAGGGTGCCTACACCAACGTGGCCATCGTGAAGGACGGCACGCTCGTCACCTGCCCGCTCGATGACGGCGCCGCGCCGGTGCTGCACGGCACCATGCGCTGCTGGATGCTGGACGCGGCGCGCGCAGCTGGCGTGCCCGCAGACGTGCGACGCATCCGCGCCGAGGAACTGGCCGCCGCGGACGAAGTGCTGGTGCAGTCGAGCCGCCGCCTCGTGAGCGCGGTGACGCACCTGGACGGCACGCCGGTGGCCGGCGGCCGCACCGCGCCGGGCCCCGTGTGCCGCGCGCTCTTTGCGGCGATGCACGCGCGGATTGCGCGCGCGGTGAAAGCACAACTGCCGCCCACGCGAAGCGCGTGAACGGCAGCTGGAACGAACCTGATTGGGCCGACCGCGCGCTCAGTCGCGGCGACGGCGGGAGCCGACGAGGCCGACGGCGCCGAGCAGCGCCACCGCACCGGGAGCGGGGACGGCGGGGATCGAGTTGACGTTCAGGACGAGCCGCGTCGAGTTGTCGTAGGCCAGCGCGGTCCAGTCGATCGCGATGGAGCTGCCATTGAAGGTGATCATCGACTGGTCGAATCCGGGCATGGCCGTCGAAGAATCGATCGAGACGCCGGTGATCTCGACGCCGGCGAATTCGGCGATGAAGCCGTTGCGGACGAACAGGCCATCGGCGTTGTATGAGATGTCGCTGTCGGACCACGAACTCGGGTCGCCCGTCCAGGTGGAGTAATCGCAGATGATCTGCGTGTCGGTGACGATGAAGCTGAAGTAGTCGTAGAACATCCCAAGGGACCCCCCGTTCACCGCGCCGGACGCGAACTGGCCGTACGAATAGCCGTACGCGTAGTAGGAAGCGGAGCAACCGCTGCCGACGAGCCCGGCATGGGCAACCGCGGAAAGGGCCGAGGCAGCAAGGAGGGACGCGGTCAGGGTCGACTTCAGCATGGTGGAACTCCAGGTTGACGTGATCGAGGGACGGGCCGGCATGCGGGCAATGGGGCCGATGACGGACTCGGGGGAAGAACTCAGCTCCCCAATGCATGGCGAAAATCGCGTCGGAGCCGGATCATGCCGGGCCGGAAATTTCTCGGATAACCCTGTTCGTACACTCCGCCCCATGTCCTTCCTCCTGGCCATCAGCGTCGGAAACACGCGCACTGCCGTCGGGCACTTCCATGGCGAGGACCTGCACGTGGTGCAGCACCTGGCCAACGGCGACGTGCCGGCCATCGTGGCGGCCGCTGTGGCGCAGTGGGAGCACAAGGGAGAGCACGACGGCGAGGTGGTGATCGCAAGTGTCAACGACGCGCTGGCCACCGCCATCGAGGCGAAGCTCGCCTCCGAGCTGCACACGGACATCTGGCGCGTCGGCCGCGACATCGAGGTGCCCATCGGCCGCTGCCTCGACGAAGGCGCCACGCCCGGCCAGGACCGGCTGCTGGCCGCCGCCGCGGCCTACGCCATGATGAAGCAGGCGGTGATCGTGATCGATGCCGGCACCGCCATCACCGTGGACTTCGTGGACGGCGAGGGCGTGTTCCACGGCGGCGCCATCGCGCCGGGCGCGCAGATGCAGCTCGATGCGCTGCATGCACGCACCGCGCAGCTGCCGCAGGTGAAGTTCGAACGCCCCGCCGACGGCGAGGCCTTCGGCCGCAACACCGTGGCCGCCATGCAGCTCGGCGTCTTCGAGGGAATCCGCGGCATGACGCAGGCGCTCGTCGAGCGCTACGCGGCCGACTACCGCGCGTTCCCGCACGTGGTGGCCACCGGCGGCGACGCCGAGACGCTCTATTCCGACAGCGAACTGGTGACGCGCGTGGTGCACGACCTGGTGCTCCGCGGCATCCTGGTTGCCGTGCGCGCAGCGGCCGAGGCAGAATGAGGCGCGTGCGGCGGCCGCTCTGGTGGTGGTCCACCGCGCCCGCCCCCGGGGCGATCGCGGTAGCGCACGTGCACGGGGTGCCCGCAGGGGTCGATACCTTCCTGCACGCGCTGTGCGGCCAGGTGTCGCCGCGGACCGGCGGGCTCGGGCACCGGCGCTTCGGCGCCGTCGATGACGGCGTGGTGGCACGCGTGACCGATCGCCATGCACTGGTCATGCCGCACGGCGGCATGCGTATCCGCGCGCTCCTCGACAGCCGCGCCGCGGAGCTCGGGGCGCATGGGGCAGTGGACGCCGAACGCGCGCTGCATTCCTTTCCCGAGGCCGCCGACGCCGTCGAACGTGCGATGCTCGCCGTGCTCGCGCGCGCGGCGAGCCCGCTCGCCATCGATCTCCTCGCCGCGCAGCCCGCACGCTGGCGGGCGGCGGGGCTGGAAGCGGCCCCCGGCATGGAAGCCGCGCTCGCGCGGATGGACGCACGCGACCGCCGCCTCATGCGCACCGTCGACCCGGCGCGCGTCGTGGTCACCGGCCCGGCCAACGCCGGCAAGAGCACGCTCCTCAACGCACTCGCCGGCCGCGCGGTGGCCATCGCACACCACGCGCCCGGCACCACGCGCGACGCGGTGGCCGCGCGCATCGACCTGGCCGGCCTCGTGGTCGACTGGTTCGACACGCCCGGCGTGCGCACCGGCATGGACGAGATCGAGCGCGCCGCCGCGCGGCTTGCCGAGCGCGCGCTCGCGCACGCGGACCTGGTGGTGGAGCTCACCGCGCCCGGGCTCGGCTGGCACGCCATGGCCGCGGCACCCGGCGCCGAGCGACTGCGCGTCCTCAACCAGTCGGACCGCGCGGACGCATCCACGTGCGCCGAACGCGACGATGCTGCACTTGCCGTCAGCGCGCGCACCGGCAGCGGAATGCCAGAATTCGTGGCCCGCGTGCGCGATGCGCTGGTGCCGCCCGCGGACGTTTCCGACCCGCAGCCGTGGCGGTTCGCGTAGCATCCCGCCCCCATGAACACCGCTGGACTCATGCAAGGAAAGAAGGGGCTCGTCGTCGGCATCGCCAACGACCGCAGCTACGCCACGTACATCACCGAGAGCCTCCTGAAGGCCGGCGCGCAGTGCGCGTTCACGCACCTGCCCGGCGAGAAGATGGAGCGCCGCTGCCGCAACGCGCTGCAGGAGCTCGGCGTGGAGAACCCGTGGCTCATGCCCATGGACGCCGGCAGCGATGCCGACCTCGACGCGGTGTTCGCCAAGCTGAAGGAAGACTTCGGCACCATCGACTTCGTGGTGCACTCGATCGCCTTCGCCGACAAGAGCTGGCTCGAGATGGGCAAGTACTGCGCCACCCCGCGCGCGGTGTTCACGCAGGCGATGGACATCAGCGCCTTCACGTACCAGGCAATGGCCGTGCGCGCCGCGCCGCTCATGCCCAACGGCGGCGCCATGATCGCCCTCAGCTACTACGGCGCCGAGAAGGCCGTGCCCGGCTACAACGTCATGGGCGTGGCGAAGGCCGCGCTGGAAGCCACCAACCGCTACATCGCGATGGAGCTCGGCGAGAAGCAGATCCGCGCCAACGTCATCAGCGGCGGCCCGCTCAAGACCCTGAGCGCCATGGCGGTCGGCGGCTTCGGCGAGATCCTCGGCTGGGTCGAGAAGAAGGCCCCGCTCCGCCGCAACATCACCGGCGAGGAAGTGGGCGACACCGCACTCTTCCTCCTGAGCGACCTCTCCAAGGGCGTCACCGGCCAGTGCATCTACGTGGACGCCGGTTACTCCATCATGGGACTGTAAACTTGTCCCGTCCGCACGCGTAGCTCAACGGATAGAGCATCGGTCTTCGGAACCGAGGGTTGAAGGTTCGAATCCTTCCGCGTGCGCCTTGACGGCGACGAATGAACCAGGCACTGCCCGGGTCCGCGCGCTGACCCGGAGGCATGCTTCGCTATGATCTTGGGCATGCTGACCACCCGGGATCTGCTCACCGCCCTCTCGCTCGCCGGAGCCGTCGCGGGCTGCGCGAGTCCCACCGTGCTCGACCCCGAAGGACGCGCCCTCGCGGTGATCAGCACCGAGAGCCCGCGCACGCGGAAGGGCTTCGGTCCACCGCCCTACGGCTATTGGCGGATCGTGGGCGAGCCCATGACCGAGGACGCCTACGCGATGGAGCCCGCCACGGCGGCCGTCTCGACCATGGCCTGGACGTTCGTCGGCGGCAAGCCGGTGCGCAACGAGTACTGGTCCGGGACCAACGATGCAGGCGGCCGCATCGTCTCGATCGCCTGCCACCCGACCATCGCCTCGGTCGCATATGCGGCATCGGCCTCCGGAGGCATCTGGAAGACCACGGACTCCGGCGCCAACTGGACGCCGCTCACCGACGCCCAACCATCGCTGAACCACGGCGCCGTCGAGATCGACCGCGCATTCCCCGAGACGATCTACGCGGGAACAGGCGAGTACACCACCGGCTCGTCGGGCACCGGGCTGCTCCGCTCGCTCGACGGCGGCAGCTCGTGGTCCCCGCTCTCGACGCAGTCCGGCGCCGACTGCAGCGGGCTGGCAGTGGTGTCCGGTTCCGCCGCGGCATCGCCTGCGGCGATCCATGCCACGGGATCGAGTGGCTACCGCCGCAGCACCGACGGCGGCACCACCTGGTCCACGCTGATTTCCTCCAACTGCTCGAGCCTGGCGGTGGACCCGACGAACTCCCAGCGAGTCTTCGTGGCCGTCCGCGGATCCGGGATCCGCCGGTCGACCAACGGCGGCGCGACATTCACCACGCTGACGGGAGGGCTCCCCACCTCGGGCTTCTCCCGAATCGTGCTGGCGATCGCGCGATCGAATCCGCAGGTGCTCTACGCCGCATTCGTGAACCCCTCCACCTCCGGTCTGCTGGGCATGTACCGGACGACGGACGGCGGCACGACATGGACCCAGCTTGCCGGGACTCCTGACTTCCCGCGGCCCCAAGGCTGGTACGACCTCTCCATCGGCGTCGATCCCGCCAACCCCGACCACCTGTATTGCGGCGGGGTCTCGCCGCTCTACGCGACCGCCGGCGTCATCGAGTCCTTCAACGGCGGCGCGACCTGGACCGAGATCTCGAGCAGCGGCGGCCAGATCCACCCGGACCAGCACTGGATCGCGTTCGGCGCCGACGGAACCCCGTGGTTCGGCTGCGACGGCGGCGTGTGGCGCCGCACCGGCGCGCAGTGGATCAACTGCAACGCGACACTGGCCGCCATCCAGAACTACACCATCGCGCAGCACCCGCTCGATCCCAATCGGATGATGGGCGGTACCCAGGACAACGGAATGGCAGGCACGTCCAACGGCTCGCTGGCTTGGCCGCAGATCACCGCCGGCGACGGTGGCTTCGGGGCCTATGACCCGGTGGCCCTCAACCGCCTCTACACCACCTACGTGTACCTCGTCATCTACCGGGTCACCAACGGCTCGGCCGCCAACATCTCGGGGCCCTGGTCCAGCGACACGCGCGAGTGGATCGCACCGATGGTGATCGACCCAGGGAACGCCAACCGCCTCGTGGCGGGCACGAACCGGATCTGGATCACCGACAACGCCACCTCCGGATCCACCTGGACCGCCGTGAGCACCACCGAGGTCTCCGACGGCGGAACGGTGACGGCGATCGAGGTCGTCCAGGGCCTCAGCAGCATCATCTGGGCGGGGAACAGCGCCGGCGGCATCTTCCAGTCGACGGACGCCGGCACCACGTGGGTGCGCAGACGCGCCGCGGACGGCACGTACATCTCGGCGATCGATGCGCGGCCGGGAAGCCCGAGCGTCGCGTTCGCGACTCGTTTGGCGTCGTCGGGGACACGCCTGCTCCGCACCGTGGATGGCTCGAACTGGACCGCCGCAAGCGGGTCGCTGCCGACGGGCATCACGGCGCAGGCGCTCGCGGTCGACTGGGGACGACCGCTGCCCACGGTGTACGTCGGCGCGGGCTCTGGGATCTACGCCACATTCGACGGGGCCGTGAGCTGGATCAAGGACGGCGTCGACCTTCCCAACGTCAACATCGGGCAACTCCAGGTCGACGCCCAGCGGCGCACCGTGATTGCCGGAACCTACGGCCGTGGCGCATGGCGCTCGGAGATGCCGAACATCGCCGACATCACCCTCGACGGCGCGGTCACGGGCGCGGACCTCGGCGTCCTGCTCGGCGAGTGGGGCCCGTGCACGACCACCAACTGGGGCTGCCGGTCCGACCTCAACCAGGACGGTACGGTCGGCGGCGCAGACCTGGGACTGCTGCTGGGCCAATGGACGTCGTGACCGTGCTCAGCCGCCGGCGACTCGATCATGGGCCTGTAGACTGGTCCCGCCGGCACGCGTAGCTCAACGGATAGAGCATCGGTCTTCGGAACCGAGGGTTGAAGGTTCGAATCCTTCCGCGTGCGCTTTCTCCCGATTCCAGGCATGCACCGCAGCAAGAATGTCCAGGTCGAGATCGTCCGCAACGGCCGGGGCATCGTGACGCGGAGGGATTTTGCGGCCGGCGAGCTCGTCTGCAGGATCCGCGGGAAGATCGTCTCGGCTTCCACCGTCTGGCGATACTGGGACCGGGATCCGCAGCTGGCGGCCAACTGCATCCGCTTCGACGCTGAGCGGTTCCTCAACCCGCACCTGCAGATCGGCGCGTTCGCCAACCACTCGTGCCGGCCGAACGCCGCATTGATGCGCGAGGGCAAGACCCTGGTGCTGCGCGCCATTGCGCCGATCAAGGCCGGTGGCGAGGTCACGCACGACTACTCCACCTACATCGGCGCCGACGATGTCTGGACCATGCGCTGCAACTGCGGCGAACGCACGTGCCGCGGCACGGTACGACGCTTCGACCGGCTCCCGAAACGGACGCTGAAGCGCTACGTCAAGCTCGGCGCCATCCCGGACTTCATCCTCGGGACGCAATGAAGCCCGGGCCGATCGGCCCGGGCTCCCCCGTCAGCAGCGTGTTCATTCAGCGTCCGTACGGCGCGGACATGTGCTGGCCAAGCCCGGGACCCATTCCCCCGGAGCCCATTCCCATGTACGAAGGCAACATCGTGTCGGCCGGGTCGAAGCCGGGCGCTTGCGTGCTGCCCGCCGTCGGCACTGCGACGGCGGCCGGCGCCGCCGGGGCCTTCACCACCTGCGCGTCATCCGGAATCCAGTCGTTGTCCACGTCGAGCGCCAGGCCGGCGCGGATCTCGCAGATGTCGATCATGCCGTTGGCATTCATGTCCTGCGCGAAGCCCGCGCCGATCTCGTAGCCGTCGGGCAGCCCGTTCGAGTTGCAGTCGGGGTCGCACGCATCCAGCACGCCGTTGCCGTCGCGGTCGGCCGACCAGCCGAGCGCCAGCTCGTCGGTGTCGGAGACGCCGTTCTGGTTGCAGTCTCCGAAGCAGGCGGTGTCGAACACGTTGTCGTCCTCGAAGGTCAGGTCGCCGCCAAGGGCGATGCCCGATGCGCCGCACAGGTGGCTCGATGCCAGGCGCACGCCCGCGCCACGGCTGAAGAGGCTGCGCGCCTCGTCGCTGAAGTTGCCGGTGAACGAGCAGCGCGAGATGTCCGCCACGCCGCGCAGCAGGTACACCGCGCCGCCGGACTCGAGCGCGCGGTTGCGCGCGAAATCGGTGCCGTGAAGCTCGAAGTGCGTGTCCTGGCCGAACACCGCCCCGCCCCACGCGCCGCTGTTGGTCGAGTTGTCCTCGAGCGTGCAGGCAAGGAGCGA
>Ga0209400_1003086_pt1 | contig 12277 bp, 14 predicted proteins | sample M_130807_EF_Meta_FD_187313 | JGI IMG/M metagenome (GOLD analysis project Ga0209400, IMG submission 187313) | Freshwater microbial communities from Lake Montjoie, Canada to study carbon cycling - M_130807_EF_MetaG (SPAdes) (version 2) | ecosystem: Environmental > Aquatic > Freshwater > Lake... | reverse complement strand
TTCTGCCCATATCAGCAATAAGGACAACTTCGGGCTCGCTTTGTTTGAAGTCCTCAACCAGGATTTTGGAGACTTTGGCTGAATCTGAGCCAGGGTCGCCGTAGCCACCGCCAGAAAGGTTACCAAAGGCCTGAACTCCACCGATTAGGGAGAGCAGAATTAGGCTGATAAAGCCAAAAAGGGATAGTTTGCTGTGTCGAATGACAAAATTACTAATAGGTCTCATTTACTCAAGTCTAAATTATTTACCTAGGGAAGAATTCACTCTTGAAGAACATTAACAGGAATAAGCGAGCTACTTTCTACTTTGCAGTTTCAGCAATCGGTCTAGTCACGGCTTGGTATTTCAACTCGATAGCCATATTGAAGTCGCAGGACTACCTAGCTAACTGGTTCGGTAGTGAAGTGGATCTAGTTCTAGCATTTGATCTCTTCATCACAGCATTTGCTGCAGTGCCTTTCATGTTTATCGAATCTAAGCGCATTGGCATGAAACACATCATTTGGTATGCGTTGTCCGGCTTTGTAACAGCAATCGCTTTCGTCTTTCCTTTCTGGTTAGCAATGCGTGAACTACATCTCTCTAGAGTCGAAAACGGCTCAAGCAAAACGAAACAATCATCTAGTCAGGTGCACAACGTTCCTGAGAGTAACGAAGCGCCTCTTGGCACAATCGAGACTTTTGAATTTGAAGGAAGAAGAATTGATGTTTGGGTTCCCCGCTTCCGTGATGAGAAGACTCCACTTGTTGTAGCCCACGATGGTGGAAATTTCCTATTGGATGCAAAAGACACTTGGAATGGACAGAACTGGGGTATTCCCGAAGCTATTTCAAGTGGACGCATTGTTGCAGGAGAGAAGGTCGGTGGCAGATTGCCAATCTTTGTTGGAGTCCACAGGTTTGACGATTCTCTAAGAATGAGTGAACTAGTTCCAGAGGATTTCCTAAAAACACATCCTCATCTACTTAATGCCGTTGACCCTATTTATCGCCCAGCTGATTTGGTTTATAAGGGAAATGATTATCAGGACCTTCTAGCGCTTCGCCTTGTGCCTGAAATTGCTAAGCGATATTCTCTAGAGCTAGATCCTTCCAGAACTGCTCAATTAGGTGCGAGCCTTGGCGGGCTTGCAACAATTTATGGAGTTATAAAACATCCAGAAGTATTCGGAACAGCATTAGGCCTATCAACCAGCTGGCCATTAGGTGGCCAAGAACTAGTTGATCTAGTAGTTGAAAGTCTGGGTAAACCTGGCTCAGTGAGAGTTTATAGTGACTGCGGAACTACCGAACTAGACGCCTCATATTTTCATTGGCACTTCAGTTTTGTAGAGAGTATGGATAAAGCTGGCTGGAAGAGAGACGCTACTTATAAGGCAGAACTATATCCAGGCACGGGACATAAAGAGACTTGGTGGGGCCAACGCGTTGAACACCCAATCAACTGGTGGTTGAATTTCTAACCCAGTGGGTCTTCGCTAACTAGCGCTCTAGCTCCACTCATAAACTCAACAACTGTTGGATCTACTTGAATATCTTTCAACCTAATTGGCTTAGTTAGGTATAAACCCTCAAGCGAGCGCACTCTACTCAAAGCAACATAAGTGTGCCCTGAAGAGAACGCTCCACTACCCATATCTATGGTTACCTCGTCGTAGGTTTGACCCTGAGATTTATGAACTGTAACAGCCCAGGCAAGTCTTAGCGGAATTTGCCTAAACTCTGCTTGCACCTCTGGAACAAGTGTCTCGACAAACTTGCCTGTTTCTTCATTGAAGTCTTCTTCAACTAGATACTTAACTTTTTGCCAAGTGCTAACACCGACAGTGTGTATTTCATTATCTGCTTCGACTAGAACTTGGTTGCCTTCACCGAATGAAACTACTTTGCCAATAGTTCCATTGACCCAGCGCCAGCTCATGCTGCCCTCTGAGTTCTTCACCGGTTTCTGATCATCATTCTTTATAAACATGACCTGAGCACCAACCTTGAGCCGTAACTCAGATTCAGCAGGAAGAGTGGAACCAAAGGAACTTGCATCGCCTGACGCGAATGATGACTTAAATACTCGCTCTTCGGTTTGTAATGTAGCGAGTCTTGCAAAGTTAACTGTGTCAACGGCTGCGTTAACTGTTGCCAAGCGAATTACATTTTCATGCGGAGGGAATCTGTTTCCTGCTTGGTTGATACGATTAACAGTTTCTTGGGTGACATCACCAACACGAATGGCGTTCAGTATTTGTTTGAACTCGGGATCTCTCTGACGGAATATTTCAATCAGTTCAAATATTTCCATGCGTTCGCTTGACCAAACTTTTGCATCGAAGAACCACTGGGATCGATATTCCATTTCATATAGTTTTGCTAGTTCTTCCCCTCTTGCTGGCACTGGTGCTAGCTGATAGGGATCTCCGAACATCACTATCTTGCATCCACCAAAAGGAACCTTAGGTCTTCCTCTCGCTGTCTTTAGAGCAACATCGATTGCATCCATTAGGTTTGCAGAAACCATTGAGACCTCATCAATGATGAGCATGTCTATCTCGCGAAGAACTTCACGCTGTCTTCTTCCTAAATGCTTGGCAACATCACCGGCAGTTAGTGCTCCAAAGGGAAATCCAAAAAGTGAATGAATTGTAATTCCACCCACGTTGTATGCCGCCACACCTGTTGGTGCACAAACCACAACCTTCTGTTCGGTGTTATCTCTCAGGTAGCCAAGCAGGGTTGATTTACCGGTGCCAGCGCGTCCAGTTACGAAAACGGTTTGACCGTCTTTCTCTATGTATTGAAATAGAGCAAGTTGTTCTTTGGAGAGCTTGATGGTTGACAATTAGTTCCTTGGTTCTTCTTTGCGTTGAGCCCGACGCTCTAGCATACGGTTGTATTCCGCTAAATCCTCATTGCCACTGCGGTCACTGGCTCTATCTGATCGCTTAGCTTCTCTGGCATCACTTCTAGCCCACTGCATGGCAACCATGATGGTGATTACACCAGTTGGTAGTTCACCAATACCCCAAGCTATCGCTCCACCGGTCTGCTGATCCTCTAGAGGTGTCTGTCCCCAGGTTCGACCCATGGCTCCAAACCAGTCAGCTAGAAGTAGTGTGTCAGAGCTCATAATGGCTAACCCAAAGAATGCGTGAAAGGCGAGTGTGCCAATAAGTAACATCAGTCTTTGCGGATAGCCAAGTCTTCTAGGGCCTGGATCTATTCCAATTAATGCTTGCACAAATAAATATCCAGTAATCACAAAGTGCACAATCATCCACTGGTGGCCAATGTGTTCTCTAGTTGCCCAAGAGAAAATCGGTGTGAAATAAAACACTACGAGAGAACTGGCAAACATGGCAGCTGCAATAAGTGGGTGCGAAATGAACTGAGCATACTTAGTGTTAAGTGCCCAAAGTAGCCACTCTCTAACCCCTCTGGAATCATCTTGTCGCTTAGCCACCGCTCTAAACAATAATGTGATTGGAGCACCTGGCACCAGTAGCACTGGGACACCCATGGTTAGCAGCATGTGGGCAAGCATGTGTGAGCTGAATAAGTATTGTTCGTAAGCTGCAAAGAAACCGTTGGTGACATAAAACAGCAGACCTACACCACCTAGCCAAGAGAGCGTTCTTGCAATAGACCAACTATCGCCTCTCTTGTGTAATCGATAGACCCCTAGTAAATAGAAACCTGCCAGTGCAGCTGTTATCAGTATCCAAAGAATGTCTGGCTTGAATGTAGTGAGCCAGGTTAGAGCCGTTGGCTCAGCTGGAAGCTTTGAACCAGTAAGAATTTCAGCCGGAGTTAGCTCTCCAACTGGAAAATCTGAGACAGGGTTTGCCGTGCGGGAAAGTGCGGAACCTAAGCCAATAGCAACGCCAAAGATTGCGAACTCAACGGTTACTAACTTCCAAAATTTGTCACCGACATTTTGCTGACCTTTGATGAATCTTGTTCTGTGTAGATAGCCAATAACTCCGAGAATCACGAGAACTAAAGTCTTGAATAGAACTACTTGGCCATAGCCTGTGGTGAATAGATTCTCCAGCGTTCCGATTCTGATCTGAGCCGAAGCAAAACCAGATGCTATAACCAATCCAAAGCCCGCTAGCGCTAAAGAGGAATATCTTGTAATTAGTTCAATACGAGCCTGCTTTTTATAAGCAAAGCTAACTGCAACTAAGCCACCAACCCAAATACATATTCCAACTAGGTGCAAGCCAAGAGAGTTCACAGCCATAGCGTGACTAGCAGATCCAGCAGCGTGACCACTAAGCGCGATTGGTACTAGAGCGGCTAAACCAAGAGCTGCACAGACTGCTACCCCGAACAAAGATCGAATTAGCAAAGTTGCTATGGACAACACAAAAGCAGCTAGAACATTCAATGCCAACATCTGACCGAGTTGAATGTCGGTTATGAATATCCAGAGCTGATCGGCGAAGGAGTTCTCTAAAGATATTTGTGAACCGGAGATAAGAAGAAACGTTGAAAGTAAATATGCTGATCCGGCTAGTGCCCATATTGCTGAGGCGATAGCTGCTACTGAAAGTGTTTTCGTAAATGCTTTACTTTTAGCTTCTAAAGCAAAAGCTGCGAAGACTAGTGAGCCTATTGAAATGGCTTCAGCGATATCTCCAACCGCTCGAAATGCTGGTGTTCCCCAGCGGAGAACATCTCCGGGGTCTCCCAAAGCACTCGGCACTGCCGCTCCTCCGGTAACCATGCCAACAATTAGACCCAATGCTGAACCAACTAACAGCAGAGTCGCTAAAGTTGCCCAGTTGGTTTTTATGTTGGTCATTGAACAAGCCTAAGTTAAAGCAAAACGACGCACCGAAGTGCGTCGTCTGCTTGTGTAACTAAAGATTACTTAACTGCTGCCTTTAGCTTGCTTCCAGCTGAAACCTTTACGGTGTTAGAAGCTGCGATCTGGATAGTTGCACCAGTCTGTGGGTTACGGCCTGCACGTGCTGCACGGAAACCCTTCTCTACTGACAACCAACCTGGGATTGTTACTTTGTCGCCCTTAGCAACTGTTGCTGCGATGGTCTCAAAGAAAGCGTCAACTACGCGGTTGACTGCTGCCTGTGATTCACCGGTGTGGCTTGCGATAGCGGCTACTAGCTCGCTCTTGTTTAGTGCTGACATGTTGTCCTCCTGGACTTTTAAAGATTCAATTTGGAACTTCAGTTTCACCTTATACGCCTACATACCGCGTGTTTATTAGGGTTTCGGCGTGTTGCGAATAACTCTTTCGAAATATTCCCTGTGAATAAGCGGAATATGGGCCTATAAAGCAGAAAACCCGCTGCCTTTCTGCAACGGATCTCCTAGAAACTAAAGGATTACCAAGAAGACTTGGTGATACCTGGAAGCTCGCCCTTGTGAGCCATGTCGCGGAAACGGACACGAGATACACCGAACTTGCTTAGAACACCACGTGGACGGCCATCGATAGCATCGCGGCTACGAACGCGGGTTGGAGATGCGTTACGTGGAAGCTTCTGTAGGCCTAGACGTGCAGCTTCACGCTGTTCGTCTGTTGAGTTTGGGTCAACCAAAGCCTTCTTCAGTGCCAGACGCTTTTCTGCGTAGCGCTCAACTACAACCTTGCGTTGTTCGTTACGGGCAATCTTGCTCTTCTTAGCCATTTTTAGCGCTCCTCGCGGAATTCAACGTGCTTGCGCACAACTGGGTCGTACTTCTTTAGCACGATACGGTCTGGGTCGTTACGACGGTTCTTACGGGTTACGTATGTGTAACCGGTTCCTGCTGTTGACTTCATCTTGATGATTGGACGAATGTCTCTGTCTTTAGCCATGGTCTATTCCTTAGATCTTCTCGCCACGGGCAAGGATTGAAGCTACAACAGACTCGATGCCGCGTGCGTCAATAACCTTGATGCCACGAGCACTCAACTGAAGAGTTACGTTGCGCTTTAGGGAAGGCACGAAGTATGTGCGCTTCTGAATGTTTGGGTTGAAACGACGCTTGGTCTTGTTCTGAGCGTGCGAAACAGCGTGCCCAAACTGCGGACGGGTCTCTGTGACCTGGCAGTAAGCAGACATCGGCTTCCTCCGTTATAAAAATGATGGATGGTCTAAAAGTGACCGGTTTGTAAAACCCAAAGATTTCGGGCAACCACCCAAGTTTAGACCTCTTTAGGCAGTCTGTGCAAGTCCTAATTTGCCTGAATTTGGGTTATTTAGAGAGTGTTTAGACCTTTTTGGCACAGGCTTTGCAGATACCGAAGATATCTATGGTGTGGGTGACCTGGGTAAAGCCATTGTCTTTAGCTACTTTGCTGGCCCAGGCTTCCGCCTGCTTGGCCTCGATCTCGACTGCAATCCCACAACTATTACAGATTAGGTGATGATGATGGTCTTTAGAACAGTCTCTAAACAGGCTTTCCCCTGCGTTGACAAGTGAGTCAGCAAGGCCATCAGCTACCAAAGAGTTCAGTGTTCTGTAAACAGTTGCTAAACCGATGGTAGAACCGTGCTGAGTTAGTTGTTTATGCAGTTGCTGAGCAGAAACAAAGCCCTGAGCCTGGCCTAAGGCATGAATGACGGCATCCTTTTGCCAAGTCTGCCTTCTTGAAGGCTCAGTGTTTTTCATTGTCATGGCTGATGTTGTGCTCTTCGTCAATTTCTTTGTGGATTTCTCTTCTAAGCCTAGGCAGAATCATTTTCTTGAAGACAATTCCATAGAAAAGCCAGATAACGACAACATCTTGAATTATCGTCCAACCCAGCTCAGCGATGATGTGGCTTGGATCGGTAAAGATCGCCCAGGCTTCACCCCAAAGGTCATGTTCAGTTTCTGAACCGTGCTGCCCCGCTAAGTGAATCCAATTCATTGTTGCCTCCAAGGATTATCCGTTGGAGCAACTCTACTCTTATTGAAAATGAATCTCAATAGTGAGGTTTAGTCGTAAGGGAAGCCTTCCGCAGCCCACCAGATAACCAAACCGACGTAAAGGACCGTAACCAACACGTAAATTCCAGTTATTACCCATCCGACAATCAATCCAGCTTTTGCAAGTCCCTTATTAGTGTCAACGAGACGGCCCTCACGCATTTGCTTGAGTGCTATGTGACCGATAATTGCGCCCACTAGTGGAACAACGAATGCCATCACTAGAGCAAGAATCGGCAGGGTGTTATCTGTTGATGGTTGGTTAGTTTGTGGTGTTTGATTGCTCATGACCCCTTCTTTCTTCCCCCTTGGGAACTTTATTAATCCAATAGTAGAGCTGGTTCTTCGATAACTGACGCCACATCTTGAACAAACCGGCTAGCCACGTCGCCGTCCACTACACGGTGATCAAAGGTAGCTCCGATAGTTGTTACCTGACGAATCAGAATCTCATTGTCAACGACCCAAGGCTTTGGTCTGATTGAACCAAGTGCAACAATTCCAACTTCACCTGGATTCAAAATTGGAGTTCCAGTGTCAACTCCAAAGACACCGATGTTAGTGACCGTGATGGTTCCGTTTTGCATATCTGCTGGAGTTGTTTTTCCTTCACGAGCAGTGGCGGCAAGTTTTTCTAAAGCCATCGCAAGCTCAAGCATGGATAGTTTGTCGGCATCTTTAACATTCGGAACAATCAGTCCTCGTGGCGTTGCAGCAGCAACCCCGAAGTTCACATAGTTGTGAACAATAATTTCTGTATCAGTCCACGTTGAGTTAACAGTTGGGTTTCTTCTAGCAGCCCAGATCATCGCCTTAGCCATAATCAAAAGTGGCGTTACTTTTACTCCAGCAAAATCAGCGCTTGCTTTCAATCTCTTGACGTATTCCATGGTTCTGGTTGCATCAACGTCAACAAAGATACTTACGTGCGGAGCAGTGAACGCCGACTGAACCATCGCTGTTGCAATCGCTTTTCTAACTCCCTTTACAGGAATACGTTCTTCGCGTTCAGTCTTTGGTTCTGGTGTGGTTTGGTTTTTGAAAACACTTGCTACCTGAGCTGCCGCAAGAATATCTTCTCTAGTTACTTCACCGGATACACCGGTTGCTTTCACCTTAGATATATCAACATTCATATCTTTAGCCAACTTGCGAATTGGCGGTTTAGCTAAAACAACATCGGCAGCTGGAACTATTGCTATTAGATCTGTGCCAGGAGCCGTAGCATTGGCAATTGATTGTGAAGCGGCAGCAACAACTGGCGCAACTCCGCTTCTTCTTCTGCTCGGTGCCGCTGCTGAAACTCCATAGCCAACTAGGTTGGGCTGAGGTTTTTCTTCTGCACTCGATGAAGCCACTTCAGAAACAGTTGCGATTGCTTCGGTGGTAACTGCATTGTCGGCGACTGCACTGTGTAAAGAAGTTGGCGCATGACCTGCAGCAACAGCTGAGGTTGTTTCGCTTACGGTAACACCAATGATTGGTGAGCCAACATTTACTGTGTCACCTTCATTAGCAAGTAGTTGTGTAACCACACCTGCAAATGGGCAAGGAAGTTCTACTAAAGATTTAGCTGTTTCGATTTCAACAATGATCTGGTTTACACCAACGGTGTCACCGACTTTAACTTTCCAAGTAACAATCTCAGCTTCAGTTAGGCCTTCACCGACATCGGGTAAATCAAAGTATGCAATTTGAGACATCTGTTCCGCCCTAGTAAGCCAACACTCGATCGACGGCTTCCATTAAGCGGTCTGCGTCAGGTAAAAATAGTTCTTCAAGTTTGGCAGCAGGGTAAGGAACATCGAATCCGCCAACTCTGATAACCGGTGCCTCTAAATAGTAGAAACAAAGTTCTGCGATCTTTGCCGCAATCTCTGAAGAGATACTGACAAAAGTACTGGCCTCGTGAGTGACAATCAATCGACCTGTACGTTTCACCGATTCAACTATGTGGCCAAAATCAATTGGTGACATAGATCTGATATCAATTACCTCTATGTTGATGCCTTCGGCAGCGGCATTCTCTGCTGCCTGCAGCGCAGTAACAACCATCGGTCCGTAGGTGGCTATGGTCACATCAGAGCCCTGTCTTACAGTGGTAGCTGCGTGCAGCGGCATAGCTGCTTGGTCAAGATTCACTTGCCCCTTTTGCCAATAGCGGCGCTTTGGTTCGAAGAACAACACCGGGTCTCTAGATTCGATTGCTTGCTGAATCATCCAGTAAGCGTCGTTTGCATTTGATGGGCTGACCACACGCAAACCAGGTGTGTGGGCAAAATATGCCTCAGGAGATTCGCTGTGGTGTTCAACTGCTCCAATGCCACCACCGTAAGGAACTCTAATCACAACAGGCATCTCGAAGAAGCCCTCGCTACGGTTGGTTAGTTTTGCAAGCTGAGTCACGATCTGGTTGAAGGCTGGATAGATAAAACCATCAAATTGAATTTCAGCTACTGGACTAAATCCACGCATCGCTAACCCAATTGCAGTTCCAACAATTCCTGATTCTGCAATTGGTGAATTGAAGACCCTCTTCGGGCCAAACTCATCAACTAGTCCCTCAGTGACACGGAACACTCCACCTAGTTGTGCCACGTCTTCGCCAAAGACCAAAACCTTTGAGTTGTCCTGCATAGATTTTCTTATGCCCGCATTGATTGCTTTGGCAATTGATAGCTCAACGAAATTACTCATTAGTGAGTACCTCCGTATCGAGGTGTGTCATCGCCATCAGCGACAGGCGAATGTCCACCCAAAGATTCTTCGTAGCCCTGAAGCCAAGCTCTTTGCTCTTCAATCATGGGATGCGGTTCTGAATAAACGTGATCAAACATAAGTTCCATTGGTGGCTCAGTCATTGCAAAAGTTGCTTCACGTAATTCTTTTGCCAAAGCATCGCCAGCTAATTTAACTTCGTCAAAGAAATCTTGGCCTATTCCTTGTTTGCGAAGGAATCTCTCAAACCTGATGATTGGATCTTTAGCTGCCCACTCTGCAACTTCTGCGGGATCTCTATATTTTGATGGATCATCGCTGGTGGTGTGTGCACCTATGCGGTAAGTCAGAGCTTCAATAAGAGCTGGTCCTCGACCCGAACGAGCATCATCCATATGTTTTCTTGTAACTGCGTAAGAGGCAAGAACGTCGTTGCCATCAACTCGAATACCTGGCACACCAAAACCTTCGCCACGTTTATATAGAGGAACAGTTGTTTGAGTTCCTACTGGAGATGAGATTGCCCACTGGTTGTTCTGACAGAAGAAAACCTGCGGCGTGTTATTGGTTGCAGCAAATAGGAATGATTCGCTGATATCTCCCTCAGCTGTTGCACCATCACCAAAGTATGTGATTACAGCCAAATCTTTTTCAGGGTCACCGGTTCCGACTAGTCCTTCAAAATTCAAACCCATTGCGTACCCGGTAGCGTGCAGTGCTTGGGTTCCTAGAACAATCGAATATAAATGGAATCTAGTTTCTTTAGGATTCCAACCGCCATGGTTTACACCTCTAAACATCTTGATGATGGACATCAGATCAACGCCGTGAGTTATGGCCACGCCATGTTCTCTATAAGAAGGGAAGATGTGATCGTTAGGACCAACAGCATGGCCAGAACCAATCTGGGCACCTTCTTGGCCAATAGCTGAAACCCACAAACCCATTTGTCCTTGACGTTGCAAGGCTGTGGCTTCTTCATCGAATCTTCTGATCCGGGCCATGTCTCGATAGAACTTTAGGAAGTCAGCTTCCCTGAGACCTCTTATTATGTCGCCATAAACCGAATGCTCTCTGGACTCGACGAAGTCACCGTCAACTGTAAGAAGTTGAACCATAGGAATTTCTGAAGATAAGGCAGACACAGTTACCAATTTACTTTAGTGATGGCACAATAAAACACATGAAACGTTTTCTAGTAAGCACCGTAATCAATGGATTAGGCATTTGGTTGGTATCAGCAATCATTCCTGGTATCGGGCTAAATCCATACGGTGGTGACGAATTGTGGCAACTTATCGTCACTTTGCTAGTAATTGGAGCAGTTTTCGGTGTTATAAACGCTGTAATTGCTCCAGTCATCAAGGTAATAGCTTTGCCGCTATACATTCTTACCTTTGGTTTGATTTCTTTCGTCATTAATGGCTCATTACTGCTCTTGGTGGCATGGATAAGCCAACAACTGAGCCCAAGCACCTTCACAATTGATGGATTTACCAGCTCTGGCCTTTCCATTACCTCTTTGGGCTGGGCTATTTTGGCTTCAATTGTCATGAGTATTTGCTCATTCATTGGCCGCGGACTGTTCAAGGCTCTGCGGATCCTCTAAATTATCCATTTGGAAGACTAGAACCTGGCCTCCGGAAGCACTTTCGTGATTTTTCAGGGCTATTGCATCGGGAATTACAAGTTCTCCGTCATTTTCAGCGACATAGTGCACCTGATCTGAGTCACTGGTTCTCTGCTTAATGAAGTCCGCTAAGCGCTCATCAGCAGCTGTCATGGGTGCCTGACCAGATATAACTGCCCAATCATGGTCTTTTGGTAGGTAAAACCAATGTGAACTAGTTCCATCAACTAATTTGTATGTTTCTTCCCTGATTAGAGACTGCCCAGACCAAGTGGTTTCATCGAATCGCTGTTTGATGATGTTGACGTCGGTCGGCGGCATGATCTCCACAGCTGGAACGTGCTGACTGAAGCCAAAGGGCAGGTTGATTATCGGGGCTAACTCAACTGCCCAGGAGCTGAACTCCTTCAGAAGCTTTGGTACATCCATGGTTTCCAGGATTGTTTTCAACATTGTCTCGGTTTGCATATAGGAATGTGCAGAAGTAATCAGGCTCTGCTGAATGTGCCAGAGTTTGGCCAAGATAAAAGGTAGCTCCGCACAGAAGCGGGCCGCAGCCCAAGGGGAAAGAGTGAATTTATCAGGCGTTAGTTCCGTTAGGAGACTCACTGCGACCACCCACATGTCCCTAGCACTGCGGACTAGTTCTTCATGGGTGGCCACCACAACTACTGGTGTGACTGGCGGTGTGCATACTTCAAGGCTCATGGGATCAACCCCAGAAGTTGCATCTGCCACATCAACGAATTGAGCTGGTGCTGGAGTTTTTGCATTTCAAAGCGACAGGCATCTGCCGCTGGACCTTTCCATAAAGCATGGCTAGGTTGAGCGTGTTGAAGTAAAGCGATGGTAATCGCCAAGTGATTATTGAAAATATTCATAGCAATAATCTGCCTAAAGTTTTCAACGAACCTTCGCTAAGTAGCGGTTTATGTGCATAATTCACGGCAATATAGACATGTGAGCAAACTATCTAACCAACCGCTGAGCCCGCTAGATGGCAGGTATCA
>Ga0209400_1003085_pt1 | contig 12277 bp, 17 predicted proteins | sample M_130807_EF_Meta_FD_187313 | JGI IMG/M metagenome (GOLD analysis project Ga0209400, IMG submission 187313) | Freshwater microbial communities from Lake Montjoie, Canada to study carbon cycling - M_130807_EF_MetaG (SPAdes) (version 2) | ecosystem: Environmental > Aquatic > Freshwater > Lake... | reverse complement strand
TTCGGGATAATCAAGTTGAGCATAGTGAACCACCTTTCAGTCAATTCTACCGCAGGTAACAAAATCGTTATCAAACAAATGCCCCACAGAACATTGAAACTATGGCAAACTGTAACAACGCAACGAAAGGAAAACATATGCGTACAACAGCAATAATGGAAATCAACCCAACCGGTTACAACCAGGTTATTGATCAGTATTCGGCAGACCTTGTGATAGGCCGACAAACGGATATTGAAAAACAACTATTTGCACAACTAGCCACCGATGCCCAAAGCTGCGATTCGATTGACTATGTGACAGACGGCGTCTACTTCTATGAAGCGTGTCTAGTCGAAATCGCCAAAGGCAACATTCCAACAGACAACATTTACTTCCAAGCCCTAGTAGTTCGCCTAGCCTACAATGCCATTACAGACATTGAAGAATTTGCGTGGATAGTTGCCAACAGCCGTTTTACCGAAAAGCAGATACAGGAAATGATTGACCTAGCAGCATCAACCGTTGTCTGGCACAAGAACTTTCAAATAGACCAATACTTGACTATGGAAGGTGAACAGGCAGGATATCTACAAAAGCTTTACTGTGGTTGCGACTGCCACCAAAACAAGGTGCTTTCGCGCTAATCAGCAAACAAGAAAACCCCCACCTAAACAGTGGGGGCTTTTCTTTACTTAGGCGAATTCTTTGCAATCAAAACCTTGCTCATTGTCCACAACATACGTTCACTTTCCAACATCAACACACTAGGTGCAATACCGGTTTCAACTGCCAACGTAGCAATAAACCAATGCGCAGAACTATCGCCTAAGCCTTTAATTTTGGGTCAGGATCACCAACACCAACAGACTCAACATCGTCAACCCATTCAAGAAAAGGTTTAGCAGTTGCCTTGTTTCGGTGTTCAACATTCCAGGCGAGAAAGATTAGGTGAGTTAGCTTCAACTCATTTTCTAACCGTGCAATAGATAGATTGAATTCGTTTTCAAATGCGACCATATCGGATGCAACAGCAGTCACATTCTTTGAAGTACCATCCAAGAACTCAACGCGTAGATTCATTCTCATAGTTAGACTGTGGCCCTAGTGACAGCACCGGTAGTCGGCCAAGTAACGCTGAACGAACTGAGATCGCCTATCTGACCTGAAATTGGGGTGTAGGCGTTGATAAGGCAAGTTGCGGTATATGACGGGTTAGTTGCTGAAACAGCAGTACCAGCCGGCTTTACAACAATCGTACCAATGGTGTTGATCAATCCATTGATAGTTGCATCAACCGAAGATGCTGCATAGTCTTGATAGAAATCAAGCTTGACGGTGCTTGAAACAATTCCGCCAACAACAGTGCGGTACGCAGTAGACGCAGTGCCAAAGGTGGTGGTTTCAACTTCATTAGACGATGTTTCAATGGTCACGGAATTTAGTGATGAAGTTAGGTCAACACCATTCAAAGTGATAATGAAGTTAGTGGCAACAAATTTCGCCATTTATTTTCTCCCTGTTATGAGTAAACCGTGACAGCGAATTCCGCCGCTAGGTATGGTACTTCTGCAATTGTGATGCTTCCATAAGATGAAAGCCCAGACACCCTTAGGTTTTGTACAATTCCACCAAGCGTCTTATCCGATTCTACCGCAGTTTTTACAGACCCCGACCCTGTTGGTGAACAGTAGCCGTCTATCTTGTTTTGCCCTGAACGTTCATCAGCGCGACCAGCAATCACGGTAATTTTGAATTGGTATTCATCAAGGCCACGATTGAAAGTCATATCAAAATTTATAGACTGTGGTTCAACAATTGCAATAGGTGGATTTATGTTGTCTGGCACTGTGGAAGAAGTGCGTAAACCCGTAATGGTTGCCAGGTTAGCAGCAAGCCCGTCACGTATTTCTGTGATAGTAGCCATTACTGAAAGTTCCGCATCAGACGGTAAGGGTCAACAAGTTGACGCACATCGGGATCAAGACCAGAAGAAACACGCATAACACCCAAGTCACCGAAACCAGCAACACCCAACGGCGAGTCAGCACGTTTGTAAATTCGTGAAGCTTGAATAATGGTTGCTTGTTTGATAGCAGTGGGCGTTGCAGACCAGCCCCAAACACCAATCATCTGAACATTTGCGCGACCCGAACCGGTGACAAAACCATAGTTTGCCGAAAGATAGTTACCAGCCAAAGTTAGTTCGGTGTAGGGCCAACCAGTCAAACCACCCACCACATTGTTTAGGGGGTAAAGCTGATAATCCGAAGCAGTCAAAGTAACATCATAAATGCCGTCATCAAGGCTTGAAAGTTTTACTTGACTTAGTGATTGAGCGTCATCAATGTACACCTGAAAAGTGTTGTCTGTTGCGTACACGCGTGTAGCAGAACCGCCGTTGTAAAAGTATCGTTGTGCATAACCATCAATCAGACGGCTTGCTGACTCAACGGCCATTTCAAGCTGTGTGTCATCAATACTGTCGCTAATACGAAGGCTGTTTTTGATTTCAGCCAAAGTTGCGTACCCGTTAACAATTGCCACGATACTCCCTAAAGTCTTATGCTTCTAGTTTACCGCTAGTGATACGCGCCTTTATGTCTGTCGAACTGATGCCCTGCGTGTAAGGCAGATACACCAAACCAATACCGCGTTCATCCAACCAATCCTGAGTGAAATCCATTTGCTTGTGATAGTCGCGCCTAGCCCAATCAGAACCGATAACAACCAGGTCAGGTTCAACCCAGTCAATAGCGGTGCGCGAATTAGCCCCATCGAAGTTAGGAATAACATCGTGAACATAGCGGCAAGCCAATAGCACTTCTGCACGATCAATGTAAGACACAATAGGTGGCTTGCCCTTATAGGTTTCAATAAATTCATCGGTGTTCAACGAAACAGTTACTTCACCAAACCTTGCACACTCACGCAAAAAATTGACGTGACCAGCGTGGAACAAATCAAATGTGCCGCCGGTATAAACTTTCAATCCCATCTGTTATGCCTTCTAACTTTTAGTGACCAATGGCCTTGCGTGTAATCGCCTGAATCAATCTTTGACTGCAACAGTTTATGGTTACGGTCAAAGCTCACATTGTTTTGTGTGTGAAAACCTGAAGCAAGTGTTGAACTGTTTTCGTGATGCACAACAGCAGGAATACGATTGATGGAAATACCAGCGTTAGTAATACGGCGCTCATAATCGTTATCATCAAAATACAACGGGTAAAAGCGTTCATCATACAAGCCCACCTTTTCAACAAGCCCTTCACCTAAGACGATACCCGACCAGTCAGGAACACATCCAATAAAGTTCAATGCTTCCGTATCTACATTGTCTGCAATTGTTTTCATTGAGCCAGGCGCAAACCAAGCATCGTCATTTATTAGCAACCAGTAAGGCGCATACGGGGTTGACTTAACTACAAGATTCCAAGCCCCTACCAAACCCAAACCAAACGGTACACGCAGAACCCATAGGTTTGCCACCCAATCAGGTTTGACGGGATTCCAAGAAGCCTTGCCCGAATTGTCTACAATCACTAGGTGGTCAACAGGGTAGTCAATAGACGCAAGTAATCGGTCAGCTTTATCAAACTGATTTAGTACCGCAAAACCCATAGCAGGAATCATTGAAGCATTTTCTTTAGCAACGGCAACCAATGTTTTTGCCAAACAACTTCAGTATCAAACTGCTTAGCAAAATCAATCGAAATTTGTGAAGGGCCACGATCCGCTTCGTATGCTAGTTCAAGCGCAGACACAATAGACGGCACATTAGGTGACATCCAAAACGCATCCTGACCGGCATCCCACAACATCGTTCCATCAACCATCCAACAATCTTCCGACAACAAATCAGGGGTTGCCGCCCACGATGAACCGATAACGCGTGTACCACACGCCTGAGCTTCGATAGTTGGAACACCAAACCCTTCACCATACGACACGGCAAGCAACACATCCATAGCCGTATAGAAACCAGCCAGGTCTTCACGCGAAAGGCCGTAACGATAATCTTGAAGTGCTGGAAAGGTAACGGCTTCTTTAGGGATACCGTACGCGGTCAACATTTTTAGCAAGTTCCAGCCCGTACCACCAGACCCTAGAAAGTCCGTGTGCAGATACAGCAACGAATCAGGATGCTTTTGCAAGAACACGCTGAAGGCTAAAAGGTTTTCGCTAAACGCTTTACGATGCACCAAGCCTGAAGCTTTATTAGCAGCAACCATACCAATCACAAATCGGTCACCAGCACCAAGATACTCACGGCCATTTAGCCCACCAATAGTTTCAGTAGGTTTCATAACTTTAGTGTCAATAGAATGTGGCACGTATTCGCAAGCAACACCAGCCTTATTTAACTGCCGTACGCCGTGCGGTGACATAGCAACGGGGGTCACGTTATCTTTCTTTACCCAATCAAGAATTGCTGGTGGCAAGGTGATGTGATCTAGCGGTATCCAAGACGCAATCTTTTTGTCTTCCCAACCCTTGCCTTTCAAAATCCAAACATCGTAAAGGGTTATTAGTAGCTTGTTTAGGTCAGGGTGTTGCGACATAAAGTGTGCGTAGTGCATACCAATAACATCGTTGCTATAAGCATCTATGCCACGCGGATAATGTGGCACAGGGCCATAGGGTGATGCATATTCAGAAACAATACCTTCAAGACCATAGTTTGAAATGGCAGCAACCTTACCGCCGTCACGCTTTAGCAAGTCAATAAGAAGTTTGGCTTGCTCGCCGTAACCGGTTGGCATACCAGGTGAATTGGAATAAACCGCTACTGCACCTGATAGTGGATTTGTTTGTTTTGCTGGATTACCTGATTTGCCCACTTTGTTCCTTTCGATACTCAAATAGTAGCAAAATAACGGTTTGGTAACATTCAAAAAAGTTTGTAGAAATGTCACATTTTTTGTTTGAAATGTGGTTGAATGTAACTACAAGGAAGCAACACCAAACAGAAGGAAATAAAATGACTGCTTACACCGAACAGCAAATGAACATTTTTCACAACTACACCATCCACAACGAAGAAGACCGCCAGGCATTTCTAAAGGCGTTGGGAAACAAAGAAATCAATGGCATCACCATTCTTCGTGCTATTGAAGCAAGTGGTGTATGGAAGTAATCCGCTAGGTTTCCTGCGACAAACCCGCGCAGGATAAAACACAACCCCCCGACTCTACGCAATCGGGGGGTTGTGAATTTAAGGGCAAGAATTAACTTGCGCCACCCTTGAAGAAGCCAATGTGGCTTGCGTGGGTTAGTCCACCATCAAGGCGGATAATGCCACGATAGGTGACAATGTCGCTGTTGAAGGCGTAATCAGAAGACTGATCAACACGGATACCGCCAGCAACACGAACCTTGAACGAAGGTAGGTGGCCGAATAGAACCGACTTGTTGCCAGTACCAGTAGCAGCCACACCAGGGTTCTCGTACACGTTGTAACCTAGCAAAGTAGCAGGTTGACCAGGAACGGCTGAGTTAGTCCAAATGTAGTTTCCAGCACCATCCTTTAGCTTGCGAGCAGCAGCGATACCAGTCTTCGACATCTGAAAGCCCAGACCAGGAAGAACACGTGCGCCATCAGCAATACCGTAAACAAGGTCAATCAGGTTTTCATAAGTTGCAACACCTGACACACCAGTTCCACCGGTAACAACCGAACCAGCAGCCGTTGAAAGCTTTGTGGTTAGAACGCTGTTAGCCTGAAGACCTAGTGCAGTACCTAGTTGCTCGGCGATGTATGACGAAATGTCAAACCCTGCATCTGAAACAAGTTCAGAAGAAACAGATACTAGGGCCGCATACTTCTCAGCACCCAAAGTAATTGAACTAAAGGTTGGGTTGCTTTCGGTGATAGCAGAACCAGCAGCAACAGAACCAGCCGATGAACGAGCGGTTACCGTTGGGATTACTAGCGACTCACCTGAAGCGGTGTTGAATACTTCCGAAACGGTAAGCATAGGGCCAACAAGTTGTGCAATCGTGAATACCTGATCGTAAAACGACTGTGGAACAGTGTTAGACGAAGGTACAAGTGCAGCACGGGTTTCGCGAACGAATTCGTGTCCACGCGATTCACCGTGTGCAATAGCACGAAGCAAATCACCATCGTTGGTAGTACGGATTTCAGCCGGTGCAAATCCCTGTGCAGCTTCAACAGCACGTGCTTCACGCTCGGCAACTTTTTGTGCGGTAGAAATAGCAGCATCGCGCGAATCAACTTCGGCTTCTAGGCGCTCAATTTTTACCTGTTCTTCGGCAGATAGTCCACGCTTTTCGCCTTCAGCAAAGTCAAGAACTTCACGCATCTGGGCAATAAGGTTAGTGCGAACTTCAGCCTGAGTTTTAATAAACTCTGACATAGCAACTCCTTGATAGAAATGAATAGGTTTTTGTTGCCGTGCTAACACTGAACAACGTGTGGCCGTGCCGACACTGAACCATCAACTAAATTCTAACCGAAAAGTTTTTCTAACTTAGGCAAACGAAAACCCCCACCAGCAACAATGACCGGTGGGGGTACACGCTCAAAAGTTAGCGTGTTTCTTTCGGGGCAATAGTACGCACATCCTTCGGCGCAATTGCTGAAGCTTCAAGCAGTTTTAACAATTCAGCAATAGCACCAATATCAGGATTACCCGAAACTTCACGCACCACACGAATAGCAACGTCTAGTTCTTCTTTAGTAGCCATCATATTCCTTTCTCTAACAACTTCAACTTTAACTGTTGAAGCTTTACCAAATCAAACCCATTGTTAGGTTCAACGATTTCTTCAGTTTGTGCGGTCAATTTATCAACAACAGTTTTGATAAGTTCGGCCTGATCCGCACCAAGTTCAGCACCCGATTCCAATTGCGCTAAACTTTCAGCCAATTTGTCTGCATCAATATCACGCTGTTCACGAACTGATAGAGTACCAGCGGTAGCCTGATATGCCGGAAAAGAAACCAGGCTAATTTCAAAAAGTCTTACGGCTTCCAAAGTACGAACCGTACCGTCACTGTTCCAAGAATCTTTGACAACATTGAAACCAAAAGACATTGAATCAATTGTGCCTGAACGAATAAGCTCAGCAGTGTCACGGCCACGTTGCGTGTTTGCTAGTTGTGCGCTTACTCGCAGACCAATGTTATCTTCAAAGATTTTCAGTGTGCCACCGCGTAGTGAAGCTAAAGGTTCACCGGCATCGTGATTCCACAACATTTTGATTTCGTTGCGCGACTGTAAAGAACGTTTAAAAGCACCAGGTTGAATACGCTCAATAAATGGCAACGGTTCACTGTCGCTGTTGAAGATAGCGGCATAACCTTCAAAAGCCATACCGTCACCAGCGTCACGAATTTCTAGGTTTGCAACATTCACACGCTGTTCGGTTTTACCCAACTGACGCGCTTCTTCAGTAACACCTTCAATGCTGGTCTTAATCAACCAAGCAGCATCTAGCCACTTATTCTTTTTTTCAACATTTTTATTCATAGCTTTTCTTTCACCTTCTGCTTCAAGCCTAGCAACAACCGAATCAGCAAAATCTTTTGCACGAAGCGCGGCTTCCCTAGTAGGCCCTGAACCCCAAAGTAAATGTGCAACTAAACCAGCACCGGGGTAACCAGGGTCTGATTCGTCACTATTTTGTGGCGCGTCAAGATCAGCCAAGTGCCTAGCAATCCACGCAGAAGTACGCACCCACTTATCATCTGATACACGGCCTTGAACCATTTCACGCGCTTCACGAATAGTTTTAGGAACTAGCCCGTCACCGCCCAAGCCTTCTTCGTAATAACGCAAACCGCGTTCAGCGGCATCTTGCATATATTGTGGTGCTTCAGTAACAGGCATTACAAACCTTCAGGTTGTAGTTGTGTCGAAATCAAATTAGTGTGCATAATCGGTGGCAAGCTCAAAGCCTTCAAAGTTTCTTCGGGGTCAAAGCCCACAAGAATCAAATCCCGTGCCATCTTGATACGCATTTCCTCGCTGGTCAATTCGGCAGCAGTTAGGTCAATGTTTGCAAGCGGTACACGGTGCTGATCCCCACCAGCAACAGCAGACATATCTTCGAGGGTTCTAACGTCATTGACAGACATAATGCCGGCTTGCGTCATAACGCTGTAAGCGGCAGCGCGCGACTGCAAATCACCGCGCAACAAGGCATTCATATTGAACTTGATAAACGCCTGTTCAGTAGAAATAAGTTTGCTGTAAGCCCATTCAATCTTTTCGGTAATCGGTCTAAGGCCGTGTGAAATCCATTGAAGGTTGTTCTGCTCAACAGACGCGTAGGTGTTAGAACCAGGTATGCCCATAAGGTGTGGGGGAATGTTGAACACACGCGCAATTTCTTCAACCACAAAACGGCGCGATTCAAGTACCTGCGACTTTTCGGGGTCAAGGCTAAGTTCTTTGACATCAACATTTGCACCGGTAAGAATTCCAGCCTTATGAGCTTTACGCAAACCACTGTGTCTGTTGTTGAAACCGTCAATCAGGTTCTTAGCTTGTTCGGGTGTAGCGGTTGGAGCAAGAACAACAACATCAGTTGAAAGACCCTGTGAAAAGAATCTTGCAGAAAATTCCTGCAACGCAATACCAATACCAAGTGATTCTTTGAGTTTCACGATTCGGGAAATTCCCGTTAGACCACCAGGCATAGCCAAATCAATAATGTGAATTACTTCGTCACTGTTTAGGGGCTTAGGTTCATTCTGAACAATAAAAACTTTACGGCCTAGTGAAGACCGTTTTACTTCAACAGTCGCAGGATCAAGAACAACAAGGTTTACGATTTCCCCTGACCTATCGCGGTACACACGCGTATAGGAATTGCCATAGACCAACAGCGATGAAATGACCGCGCCATAATGAGCTTGCTTAGTTGTGTCAACGTCTGGCTGGTCAATCCAAGAAGGTTTGCCACCGTTACGGCGATACGGTTTGCGCTCACCGTCAACGCGCACATAAGCATCAACAGGCAGGGTTGAAACAGTATCGCTAATTAGGGAAACAGCAGAATAGAAAGCTGTAATAGTAAAAGCGGTTTCGCTGTTTACAACCGTGTCCGAATTGGTGATTGAAGTAAAGTCAGCACCCGACCCCCAAATTTGCTGATAGCTTAGGCCGCGTAATTCAGGTTGAAAAAGATTAGCCAACATTTATTTTCTTAACTCCAATGCAATCCCAAAAAAGACACCCAAAAAACCAAGCGTGATCACACCGGCAGGGGCATAGATTAGGCCAACACCAACACTGATAATCACCGCACCAACAATTTGCAAAACATTAGCCAACACAGCAGCATCCTTACATTATGAATTGCGGTACAACTATTGTTTCAAGTTTACCGCTAGTTGCACGGTCAAGTGCAATCACAGCAGCCACCGCCGCGTCAATGCGTCTTGAACTGTTGCGATTTTCTTTGACAATGCGAACACCTAGCGCATCAGACTTAGTAACGGCGTTAGATAAATGCCTTGCCAGCAACGGGTTACCATCGTGCGTCATACGTTCATCAGTAACATAATCAAAGAATTTGGCACAAGCCGTGACCATTCTTCGGGCCGATGTTGAAGGGTATTCAACAATAGGCACACCGGCATCAGCCAATACTTCCATAGATCGTTGCCAGCGATACGGGTCACAAGCAACTTCGCGCACATTGTTGTTGGCACAAAATTCTAAAATAGTTTGTTCGACTTCCTGAATAGGTACACGCCAGGTGTCGTCATCAATGCCGTCACGCCGTTCCCACGCCTTGATTAGAAACACGTGCGGTTTTTCTTCTTCATCCTTCGGCACGGTAGCCCCAACCAAAACAGTTGTGTCACCACTAAACGAACCATCAAACCCAACCATAATTTCAGGTTCGGGGTCGGGCAATTCGTTAGCAGCACACAAATCCCACGCACCGTTAGGCAGCCAACTGATTTGTGAAGATACCCATTGATTCAAACGCTTAGTTCTAAATTCAGCTTCGGGGGTTCTTTTCACAGCCGATTCAAAGTCAGACTTTGAAACAATGTCATTGAAACCAGGGTTGGCCTTAGCCCACTGCAACGGGTCACGGTGATCAGCGTCTTGGTCTGCTTCCCACCACGCCATAAAAAATGACGGGTCAACAATTTCGCCTAGCGCAACCTTCTTGCCGTACTGATAAAGCGTGTAAGCAATTGAATCTGAACCGGTCATATCGGACTTGACACCAGCAGTAGTAATGGCAACTAACTGCCCTATCTTACCCCTGTTACCCATAGCCAACGAAAACACGTCAAACAGCTCACGGTTCTTGTGGGCGTGTAGTTCATCCATAATTATTCGGCTAGGGTTTAGGCCTTCTTTGGAATAAGCTTCAGCCGAAACAACCTTGAACACCGAATTAGTTTCAGGCACAAAAATAGAATCCCTGTACACCGTTACCATTTCAGACAACTCAGAAGACTCCACCATACGTTTAGCTTCACCAAAAACAATACGTGCCTGTTCTTTTTCGGCGGCCACCGCAATCACTTCACCACCGTTGATACCTTCAGCAATTAAGGAATACAGACCGATAGCAGCACTGCTCAATGCGCTTTTGCCGTTCTTGCGCGGTAGCCCTAACAACGCAGTCTGTGCCAGCAACCCATACTGATCATCACGCGCATACAAGTTTTCAAGCAAGCGCAGTTGCCAGGTACGCATACGCAAAGCTTCACCAGCCTTACCAGCGATACCATCCTTACCAATAGACCCAAACGATTCGGCAAACATAGAAGCAAACTTGCCGTCACCACGTTCAACAGCGTCAACAGGTACGGGGGTTAGATACGCTGGTGGCCAACTCACTTGGGTAATTTCCAAATCAACAATTCGTGCGATTTTTTTATGTGGTCTGCATTATCCATTAAACGATTAACGCCAATACGCGTTTCCCCCTGACCCAACGTGTATTGCCATACAGGTTCAGATATTTCACAATCAGAATACCAATCCCGAATCACGTCACAATCATTGTAAGAAAGAATAAAACCAGCAGGGTGATTCAATAACAAGTCACGCAATTTTGCGTGATCAAATCCGTTGTGATGAATTGGAAAATTCCGTTGGGGATAAATACCTTTGAACATTTTTGAATTGCCATCCAAATAATATGGTGGGTCTGCATAAATTAAAGCTTGCGGATTCATAGAAATAGATTTTTCAAATGAAGCCTGTTCAACAGACAAAGTTGGTGCAGACAAACTACGCACACGCTCAACCATAGCCAACCATTTTTTTGAATCCATATAAACGCTAGAAGGCCAACCCAGAAAACCTGGCCCATATGATGTATTGTGATTGAAAAAATACAAGGCAGCCAATTCAACTTCATCAGTTACAAAATGCCGATTATAAAAATGATCAGCCAATTTATTTTTTATTTCACTAAAAGTTGTTCTATCAGCAGATAATAAAGCTAAACGTTCAGCAAGAATATCTGGCTTATCCAAAATCACTTGCCAAAAATTCACCAGCAAATCAAAAATGTCATACGCCTTTACTCGCAAACCAAGTTGTTTAGCCAACGCTAATTCAACTGAACCACCACCCATAAAAGGCGAACAAATTTCGGTAACGCTTTCGGGCAATTTTTCAACTACATAACCAACGGCCAAAGACTTACCACCCGCATAGCGTAAAGGTGATAATTTGGAACGTTTGTATTTATTTGTGGAAGCACCCGTTAGGGAACTCAATAATTCATTTTTATTCATTGATTTTCCTTACTTGCCAGCATTCTTCTTAGCATCTAACAATTCCTGTAACTTTGATTTCGTTTTGGCAGACACCAAACCCAAGCGTGTACGGTCAGCAGGGGTAAACCCTAGCAGCGACAAACTAGACACCACAGCTTTCTCAGTATCGAACAAACTCATATTCAAAGACCGGTCACCAGGGTTCTTTTCCCAAAGCTCACGCAAACGCTCACGCCGATCTAACTGCTCACAAACCATTTGAACAAGTTGCGTATCCGTGCGTATAGAAATCCACATTTCACCAGCCCCAAAAATAGAATCCCAAAACTTGCGACCAGCAGGGCCAAGTTCGCGCAACGGCTCAATGCGCCCATACTCCAACGGCGCAAGCCCATCATTCAAGCGCAAACCACGCTTACCAGGATTACCCTGTAAAACCTTCAGTTCGGTTGGCTTAGGTGGATTAGGCAAAACACACCATTCCTTTTCTCAAAATGTTCCTACGGGCGTTGTATGCCTTTCTAGCCTACACTCACAACCTTTGAACTGCGGATGTGTGTGAAAAAG
>Ga0209400_1003083_pt1 | contig 12280 bp, 12 predicted proteins | sample M_130807_EF_Meta_FD_187313 | JGI IMG/M metagenome (GOLD analysis project Ga0209400, IMG submission 187313) | Freshwater microbial communities from Lake Montjoie, Canada to study carbon cycling - M_130807_EF_MetaG (SPAdes) (version 2) | ecosystem: Environmental > Aquatic > Freshwater > Lake... | reverse complement strand
CGAATTGGCATTCAACTACCCGACCTTGGGCTTCAACGCGGCTCTCGAAGGCCGCTATGCGTCGCGGGTCTTCGCCAACGACGCGAACACGGCGCAGGCTGCCGGCTACACGGTGGCCAACCTCCGGGTAGGGTTCACGCAACGCAGCGGCGGCTGGACGGTCAGCGAGTTTGCGCGCGTAGACAACATCTTCGACCGCCAGTACGTTGGTGCGTGCGCGTCAATGACGGCAGCAGCCGGTTTTACGAAGCGGCTCCCACCCGTTTCGGCATGGTCGGGGTCAACGCCAGTTACGCGTTCTGACCGACACCCCAACCCAGACGCTGGCGCAGTGCCCCCCACTGCGCGGCGTCGGGCTCGCCCAAACGGCGGCGCACTGACGCCATATGTTTGAGCACCGTTTCGCGCGACAAGCCAATCACCTCCGCTACAACCCCTGCTGTCGCACCCTGCATCCAGAGGCGCAACACCTCGAACTCGCGATCGGTGAGTCGCTGCAAGGCAGTCACCTCCGGATCGCTAGTGGCTGCCAAGACGCTGGGCACCAGGTCGCGGTCCAGCGTCACCTTGCCCTGCGCCGCCGCCAACACGGCTTCAGCCAAGGTCTGAGCAGCTGCGGGTTTCAACAGGTAGCCGCTCGCGCCGAGGCTGCGCGCGCGCAACCAGAACAGCGGATGGCTGAGCCGGCTGTAGACCAGCACACGTGTGCGGGGCAGTCGGCGCCGCGCTAATCGCATCAAAGTCAGTCCGCTGAGTCCGGGCAACTCGATGTCGACGAGCAACAGATCAGGCCGGCTGCGAATGGCACTTGCCATTGCAGCCGCGTGATCCCCGGCATGTTCCAGGTCGTGGGAGTCCAGCGCCTGACTCGCCGCCAACGCCTCGTCCGGCTGAACGATCAGCACTCGCATTCGCATCTCCGACCCGGTCCAGACACTGGCCCCGTCAATCGTAAGAAGCTAGGCGAATCCGTCCTGCCAACTCAGTGAAAGGCTCCCGCGCTATGGGGGAATATCTCCCGCCAAGGGTGATCAAATGGGTCCAATTCTTAACAGGGCAATTTTTTATGCCCCAATCAATGGCATGCCGGGAATTTTTCCTGTGTTGCGATGGACTATCGGCGCGTGGCTCGACGACGCATCGTCTTCGGCCCTTTTTTTTATCCCTCGGAGATTCTGTAATGACCCATCGTATTTTGATTGCTGCAACCGCACTCGCCTTTGCTCCGCTCGCCGCGCAAGCCCACGACGAGATCGTCGCCTGCACCAACGCCGTACTGAAAGCCTACCCGGGAACCGTGGTCAAGCTCGAAGTCAAGACTGAAAACAAGGCCACCGTGTACGAATTCGACGTGCAAAAGGCCGACGGCAGCGCTTGGGACATCGAGTGTGACGCCGCCACAGCCAAGGTGAGCGAAGTCGAACAGGAAGTCAGCCCGACCGACGCAAAGTGGACGTCCAAGGTGAAGGTCTCGGAAGCGGATGCCAAGGCGACCGCCCTCAAGGCTTTCCCGGGCACTGTGGTCGAAACCGAATACGAGATCGAACCGAACGGCGCCCTGTCGTACGAATTCGACATCAAGGGCAACGACGGCAAGGAATACAAGGTTGAAGTTGACGCCGTCACCGGTAAGGTGGTCGAAAGCTCGGTCGAGATGGCGCAAATCGGCCAGGGCTAAACGCTCTGCCTAGCTTCGAAAAAGCCCCGCTCTGCGGGGCTTTTTTTACGCCGGGAAACAGTCCCGATGCCGACGGGAAGAATGCTCTGGGGATGACGCGGTTGCCGGCTTCAGACTCACGATGTGAAGCCGTGTCCGATTGCCCCTCGCCGAGTACTTGCCAGTCTGGCAATCACGCTGACCGCTGTCTCGCCCACACTGGCCGTGCCCTCCGGACCCTACTTGATGTCTGCAGACGGCCATACACAGTTTGTTATCGATGAGGCAGTGGGTCGCATACGAGCGATCGACCGCTCGACCCACCAGATGCGCTGGGAAGTGACAGTCGCCAGCGGCCTGCGCGGTACCGCGCTGTCCCTGGACGGGCGGCAAATCTTGGCTTGCAGCGGGCGGGCGGGCGAAATCACCGTCATCGACATCGCGGAGGCGCGCATCGTCGGGCACCTGCGCATGAACAGCGCTGCACCACGCCACTGCACGTTCTCACCGGACCGGCGCTGGGTGGTCGTCTCACCGTTAACCCAAACAACGCTCGAAGTAGTCGAACTCGATAGTGGACGTGTACGCCATCGCATCCCCTTGCCCGCAGCTCCGAGCAAACTGGTGTTCGACAAACACCAGCTGCGGGTGGCGTTCCCTGATGTCGGCAGAGTCGAAGTGATCGACACGCGCGGTTGGCACCGCCGACACGGGGTGGTCGGGCCATGAAGCAGCGGCATAATCCGGCCATGCACATTCCCAAACCGAACCTCGCGCTTCCGGACTATCCGTCGCGCAGCCTGCGCGACCTGGCGGCAGTGGTGCTGGTCACGGCGGCCGCGTTTTGGATTGCTGCATGGCTGGAGCTCAACGAGCGCATCAACCGCTGGACTGCCAGCGGCGAGTTCTGGCAGGCCGACGAATTGCGCACCACGCTACTGGCGCTGGCACTCGCGCTCGGCTGGTTCTCCTGGCGACGCTGGCGCGAACTCAAAGCGGAGCTGACGCTGCGCACGCAGCTGCAGGGCGAACTCGCGCGCGCGCTCGCCGCAAACCGGCAATTGACGCGGCGTAGCTTGGAGTTGCAGGAGACCGAGCGTAAGCACATTGCGCACGAACTCCACGATGAGCTGGGTCAGTATCTCAACGCCATCGAGATTGAGGCGGTGTCCTTGCGCAGCGAACTGGCGAGCGCACCCGCCATTCAGGTGGAGTCGGTCGAGCGCATCCGTGTGCTAGCACGCCACGTGTACGACGTCGCCCGCACCCTGATGCGACGACTGCGGCCCGTGGGGCTGGACGAACTGGGCTTGGAGGCTGCGCTCCAGCAGTTACTCGAACACTGGCGAGTCCGCCGCACCGAGGTGCACTGCGCGCTGCAGGTGGACCCGCGCATTCCGACCTTGCACGAGGACCTCAACGTCGCGATCTTCCGCATGGTGCAAGAGGCACTCAACAACATCGCCCGACACGCTCAAGCTACGCAAGTTGACGTGCAGCTGACCGCCAGCGACGCCGAGTGGCTGCAACTGGTGGTGTCGGACAACGGCGTGGGCATGGCTGCAAAGGCTCCGGCCGGACTCGGACTGACCGGCATTCGCGAACGCGCCGAGCTGCTCGGCGGCAGCTGCACCATCGAATCTGGCAATGGCGTACGGCTGACGCTGCGCCTGCCACTCAGCCCCGTGCCACTCCCTGAGGACCCTGACGATGATTGACGTGTTGCTGGTTGACGACCACGCCGTGGTGCGCGAAGGCTACCGTCGTCTGCTCGAACGCACCGAAGACATCCGTGTGGTGGCCGAGGCTGGCAGTGGCGAGGAGGCCTATCGGCTGTTCTGCGAATTGCGACCGAGCTTGGTGATTATGGACATCTCGCTGCCCAAGATGAGTGGCATCGAGGTGACGCGGCGAATCATCGCGCGCGAGCCGAACGCGCGCGTGCTGGTGTTCAGCATGCATGAGGACGTGGTGTTTTCCAGCCGGGCGCTGGCCGCCGGCGCCAAGGGCTACATCGCCAAATCGGCGGCGCCGTCGGTGCTGATCGAAGCGGTGCGCAAGATCGCCAGCGGCCAGGCCTACGTCGACCACCCGCTGGCGCAAAAACTCGCGCTGCAATCGTTCGAGGCCGAGGGCGCGCTGGCCAGCCTGACCGAGCGCGAATTCGAGGTGTTTCGCCTGCTGGCGCAAGGCAAGTCGGTGGCGGACATTGCCGGCATCCTCAACCTGACGCAAAAGACCGTCGCCAACCACCAGTCGGCACTGCGGCAGAAGCTCGGCATCGACAACGCCGCGCAACTGGTGCGGCTGGCAGCAAGGCACGGGCTGGTGGAGGAATTCACCTTTAGGGACGCCGGCGATTGAGCGGCGAGGAAAAAAGACCCGCCGAAGTGGGTCTCGATGAGTCTTGGCTGGCTGCCCTGCTCAACAAAATCGGGAAGTTTTCCCTGTCGGCCAAGGACATCTGGGTGATAGCGTGCGTATCCCTCATAGTCCGTGCTCGAACAGCACTTCCGGCCATCTTGAAGCCACTCCACTCCGTTTTCGCTGGCTCCATCTTTTTGGTCGCCGCCCCCCCCACGCTTGCCGGCAACCCCGCCGAAGCGCTCGAGGCCGGCACCGTCGAGGTGGTCAGCACCACGCCGCTGCCGAGCATCGGTACGCCGGTCGACCAGGTCCCGGCCAATGTGCAGACGGCCAGCTACAAGGCCATCGCTCAGCAGCGTCCGCTGGACATCTCGGAGTTCATGGACAGCAACCTCGGCTCGGTCAGCGTGAGCAACTCGGTGGCCAATCCCTACCAGCCGGACGTCTCATTCCGTGGCTTCACCGCCTCGCCGCTGCTGGGCACGCCGCAGGGCCTCTCGGTGTTCATGGATGGCGTGCGCGTCAACGAGCCCTTCGGCGACATCGTCAACTGGGACCTGATCACGCCCAATGCTATTGCAAGCATAAACCTTATCCCGGGCTCCAACCCGCTGTTCGGCCTAAACACGCTGGGTGGCGCACTGTCGGTTCACACCAAGAGCGGCAAGGAGTTCCCGGGCATGGCAGTGACGGCCTACGGCGGCTCGTGGGGCCGGCGCGCGGTCGAGTTCGAACTCGGCGGCGAGAACAAGGCGCGCAACCTCGACTGGTTTGTCGCCGGCAACGTATTCAAGGAAGACGGCTGGCGCCAGCATTCCAGCAGTGACGTCAAGCAACTCTTCAGCAAGCTCGGCTGGCAGAACGACACCACCGATCTGGACTTCTCGGCGCTGGTCGCCGACACCTTCCTCGAGGGCACCCAGGCGCTGCCACGATCGATGTTCGGCAATCGCCGCCAGCCCTACACCTACCCCGACCACATCGGCAGCAACCTAGCGATGTTCAACCTCAAGGGCTCGCACTTCCTGAGTGACGACAGGCTCATCGCGGGGAACGTGTATTACCGGCGCAACCGCATCGGCGGGTTCAACAGCAATGCCGAGTCGACCAACCCGGACGACATCTCAAACGTACAGACCACCACCGACCAGGACGGCTTTGGCGGCTCTCTGCAACTGACCCTGCTCGGCGATCTCGCCGGCCACAAGAACCAGTTCACCATCGGCGCCAGCGCCGACATGGGGCGGACGCGCTTCAACAGTGACACGTCCCCGGCCGAACTTATCGGCCGGCAGACCGTGACCATCGCCGGCGAAGACGCTGTCGCCAATGTGCGGCTGCGCGCTAACAATGACTACTACGGCCTTTACGCCACCGACACCTTCTCGGTGACCGACCGCCTGCACCTCACCGCATCGGGTCGCTACAACATCGCCAAGATCCGGCTCGACGGTGCCAGCTTCAATGAAGAACTTGACGGCTCGGGCCCTCCTTATGGACTCAATGGCAAGCACCGCTACAACCGCTTCAACCCGGCCGTCGGCGTCAACTACACGGTCTCGGACTCGCTCGGTGTCTATGGCGGCTACAACGAGGGCATGCGCGCCGCCACGCCGGTGGAACTGTCCTGCGCCAACCCGGATCGTCCGTGCGCCCTGCCCAATGCCTTTGCCGGCGACCCACCGCTAAACATGGTGGTGGCCAAGACGTTTGAGGGCGGATTCCGCGGCCGTCTCGGCGACCAAGTGCAGTGGAATGCGGCCGCCTACCGCACCGAGAACAGAGATGACATCCAGTTCATATCGGCCAACTCCACGTCCACCCTCGGTTACTTTCAGAACGTCGGCAAGACGCTGCGCCAAGGCTTTGAGCTGGGAGTCCAGGGACGCCACGAACGGCTCACATTCGCGGCGAACTACGGTTTCGTGGATGCCACCTACCAGACGCCATTCGCGGCGAATGCCCCCGCCAACTCCAGCAGCATCGGATTCGGCACCGACTGCGGCGATCCGAGAGCACAGCAAGGTTGCGGCAACATCAATGTCCGCAAGGGCGACCGCATCACCGGCGTCCCGCGTCAGACGCTCAAGTTGCGCCTCGGATATGACATCACCGACCGCTGGCGCGTCGGCAGCAATGTGCTCTTTGCGACGGGCCAATACGCTCGCGGCGACGAGAACAACAAGGACGTCAACGGCCGCGTGCCCGGCTATGCCGTGATGCACCTCGACACCAGTTACCGCCTGGACGGCGGCTGGAAAATCTTCGCCAAGGTCAATAACGTGTTCGACACGCGCTACTCGACCTTCGGCATCCTCGGCGAGAACATCCTCGGCCGCGGCGGCAACGGCAACGACCCACTGATCGAGCAGTTTCGCTCCCCCGCTGCGCCCCGCGCCGGATGGGTTGGCATCACCTACGAGATTGGACGCGAGGGCAAACAGCGCAGTCGCGCCGTCGACCGGGACTGAAAACAGCGTCGGCACAACACGGGTCGCCGGTTAATTGGCAGAATCACGGGTTAGACGTTCTGCCTCTCTTTCAGGTGCCCGCATGTCCCGCCACGATTCGCTGAAATACACGCCTCGCGCCATCGCGCTGCACTGGATCATCGCACTGATGATCGTTTGCCTGATGGCTGTCGGATTCACCATGACCGACCTGCCCAAGGGTCCGGATTCGCCGCGGGGGATGGTCTTTAACTGGCACAAGACCTTCGGCCTTATTACAGGCCTGCTCATCCTTTATCGCTACTGGTGGCGCAGCAAGAACCCGCCCCCCATCCTGCCTCCGGAAGTGCCGCAGTGGGAAGTGCGCGTCGCCAACATTAGCCACCGTCTGCTCTATGCCTCCATGTTTACGATGCCGGTGTCGGGCTTCCTCGGCTCGAACTTTCACCCCAAGGGCTACGGCGTGAAGCTGTTCAACGAGATTCAGATTCCGGTGTTCGGCTGGCCCAGCCAAAAACTTTACGACGTGTTCAACGGGATTCACCAGAGCGTGGCTTTGCTGCTGGCGACGCTGATCGCCCTGCACATCGTTGCAGCAATGAGGCACCTGGTGTCGGGCAGTGACGTGTTCCGGCGGATGATGCCGTAGTACAGATTTGACAAATACAACGCCTCAATATCACTGAGCCCAAAACCGATGAGGCCGATCCTTCGAAAGCGCTGCAATATCTGCGGCAACGATGTTCATGCATTTAAACCTTACAAAGGTGGGACGGAGAATGCGCCAAAGAATATGATTCTCCTGGACTGTATCGGTTCTGACATCGATAACTTTTCCTGCCCTTTGTGCGGATGCACCGATAGAGAACGCCACCTTAAACTATATCTACAACGCATCAAATTCTTACCCGAAAACCCGCGAATACTGCATTTTGCCCCAGAAGCCGGGTTTGTTAACGTTTTGGCTGAGTTCTCGCCAGAAATACATGTTAGGGCGGATCTTCACCCGACAGACCCACGTTTCGAAAAAATTAATATTGAGGACATCCCTTACTCGCACAGCTCCTTCGACTTGGTTGTTGCAAACCATGTGCTTGAACATGTATCGAACCCTGCACGGGCATTGGCCGAAATAAATCGCGTTCTTAAACCGAAAGGCTTCGCAATTCTACAGACGCCATTTTCACAAATCCTCGAGGACGCCTTCGAGGATCCTGGTATAAGCACCCCGGAGCTCAAGCTCCAATTTTATGGTCAAGAAGATCACGAACGTCTATTCGGAAAAAATATCGTCGAGTTTTTTGGACGCCAACTACGCCCTCGAATCCAATTTCACCATGAACTCTTTCGCGAGGGCGTTGAAGCGACCTTCGGCGTCAACCCTAAAGAACCGCTGTTTCTGTTCTCCAAAAAAAGCCCCGGCGGGGAAAAACCCAAGCACGTTCGAGCCAAGTCTAACAAAACTTTTTCGGAAGAACCTTTCGTATCAGTAATATGCTTGACGTACAACCACGCGCAGTACATAGAAAAAGCACTAGCATCGTTTTCTGCCCAAGAGACCGATTTTGCCGTAGAAGTCCTTGTCGGCGATGATCTTAGCACGGATGGCACGCGCGACTTGGTCCGAGCATTTGCAAGTTCCGAAAATTGTTACGTGAAGCCAATTTATAACGATCGAAATCTTGGGCCATATCGAAATTTAAAAAATCTTCTCAGTTTGGCGCGAGGCAAATTTGTTGCTTACTGCGAAGGCGACGACTACTGGACAGACCCGCTCAAGTTACAGAAGCAGACAGACTTCTTAAACGCTAATCAGGATGTCGTTTTGACATATGGCAGCGTGAATTCACATTTGATGAACGAAAAGCCTTGCCTTGATTACTCTTATCTTGGCGGCGCGAATATCGATAATGATATGGAAAGCTTAAAGAGAGCACCTGCAATCAATTCACCAACGGCACTGTTTAGAAATGTGCTACCAACTCTTCCCCAAGAATTTATCTGCGCAGGCACCGGCGACAGGTTTCTTTGGTCACTGCTGGGGCATTATGGCAGAGGCGTTTTCCTGCAAGGCATCCTACCCACCATTTACAGGCAACACCCCAATGGAATTCATTCATCATTGTCGCTTGGCGGGAAGCTTGTTTTGGAGATAAAGACGCATTACTCGTTATTTCACTACTACAAAAGAATTTCGGACTCCGCCCTTGAATTATTCTTTTCTGAAGCTTGTCGAGTGTTGATTTCAAACGTTTTCAAACTTTCCGACGAGAAGGTTATTTCGCATCTTCTGCGCTTGCCCCAACATATGCACGAGATTTCTGATGGGGATTTTACCCTCGACACAAGACCGTTGGAAAATTTCATAACTAATTACTCCAGATAGCACCGCTAGGGTCCAGGGGAGTACGGACGAAATCAGTTGCGTACCTCCGGCGTCTGGCCCCACCTTCGTAAGGTGCCTGCGGAACTGTAATGGGGCCCCAGCCAACAATCTTGCAAAAATTAGCCCGGCACGTCGAAGCGCCGAGGTCGGGCGAGATAGGGTTCATCTGGATTCCGTGTACGACGAATTTTTGCCGGACTTCCAGTAACGAGCACGCCGTCATGAAGGTCACCGTGGACATAACTGTTGGCGCCCACGACGCAGTCATTGCCGACACGCACTCCTTCGCGAAGATGTGCGCCCAGGCAAATCGCGCTTCTCTCGCCTACGGACACCCGCCCACCAGTGTGACTGCCCGGCGCCATCGAAGCGAAATCATTGAGTAGGCAATCGTGATCCACACTCGCTAGCGTGTTCACGATACAGAAGCGTCCGACCACCGTTGCAGGACCAATCACAGCTCCAGCCATCACGACGGTACCGTCGCCCAAGTGCGCAAACGGTGAAATGCTCGCAGCTGGGTGAATGACAACGGGAAAAATCAAATCTGGATAAGTCAGTAACAAATCCCTACTGACGCAAGCCCTAGCCGAGTTGTCACCAATGGCGATTACGCAAGAAAGTCCACGGGCTGAGCCAGCCACCCCCAAGCTTGCAACGATATCGATGCCGAAAATAGAACAGCCCGCGCGGATTGGATCGACAAAGCAGCGTATGCGGTGTCCTGCAGCAACGGCGACGTCTGCAACACTGGTGGCGTGTCCCCCAGCTCCGACGATGACTAGGTCAGGCAAGCTTTGCAAGATGCCTCACCAAGCCGGTGATTCGCGAAACATCAACCGAATCGAGACCTTCAAAAATCGGCAAACAGAGAATATGATCCGCCGCCGCGCGCGCCACCGGAAGGTTCTCCGCAGCGGCGGACGGCATGCCCCTATACATGGGCATGTCTGAGATCAGTGGGTAGAAGTAGCGCCGCACGATCACGCCCTCGTAGCGCATGCGCCTGTACACCTCGTCTCGGCCAAGCGGGTGTTCGTCAGTGATGAGGATTGGGAAGTAAGAGAAATTGTTGCCATCCAGCCACTCGTCACCGACAAAACGTATCCCTTTGAGGCCTGCCAGCCGGCGCCGATACTCGAGGTAGATGTCGCGCCGCGCGGCGATGGCTACATCGACGTGCTTGAGTTGGAGCAATCCCAGTGCGGCGTTGATCTCGGCCATCTTGCCGTTGATGCCCGGCGCCACCACCGTCACCTCATCAGCAAAGCCGAAGTTTTTGAGGTAGTCGATGCGCTGCTTTGACTTGGCGTCGGGGCAAACAATGGCGCCGCCCTCGAAGGTCGTGAATACCTTGGTGGCATGGAAACTCAGCACCGAAAGGTCGCCGTGGGTCAGCACGCTGCCACAGTGGCACTTCACGCCGAAAGCATGCGCCGCGTCGTAGATGACCTTGAGGTTATAGGTGTCGGCAATGCGCTCGATGGCATCCACGTCGCATGGCCGGCCGTAGCAGTGCACGGCCAGAATCGCTGTGGTCTGTGGCGTGATGGCGGCCTCGATGCGCGCCGGATCCATGTTGAGCGTGACTGGATCAACATCGACGAATACCGGCTTGATGCCGTTCCACAGCAACGAGTGGGACGTTGCTACAAATGAATATGGCGTGGTGATGACCTCGCCAGTGATGCGCAACGCCTGCAGCGCCGTGACTAGCGCGATGGTGCCGTTGGCAAACAGCGCGATGTGCGGCACGCCCAGATATTCGGCAAGCGCTGTCTCCAGTTGCTGGTGGAAAGGGCCGCCGTTGGTCAGAACACGGCTCCGCCAAATTTCCTCAAGATAGGGGATGAAGTCTTCCAGCGGCGGCAACGATGGCCGGGTGACGTAGATCGGCGCTTTGTCACTCATCAGTCGAAGGCCTCGCATGACGCCAGCGGCAAGCCGGCGACATCCTTAGCCGCGAGCCGCGGTTCAATGCCAGCAAGCGGCCACTCGATGCCCACAGCCGGGTCGTTCCACAGCAGGCTGCGCTCGTGCTCGGGCGCATAGTAGTCGGTGGTCTTGTAGAGGAAATCGGCCGTCTCCGACAGCACCAAAAACCCGTGCGCGAAGCCGGGCGGGATCCACAACTGGCGGAAATTCTCGCCGCTCAGTTCCACACCCACCCAGTGGCCGAAGGTCGGGCTGCTGCGGCGCAGATCGACCGCGACATCGAAGACGCTGCCGTGGCTCACGCGAACCAACTTCCCCTGCGGATGACGGATTTGGTAATGCAGCCCGCGCAACACGCCGCGTGAGGAGCGCGAATGGTTGTCCTGGACGAAGGTCACATCCATCCCCGTCACGCCATGGAACGTCTGCGCGTTGAAACTCTCCAGGAAAAACCCGCGAGCGTCGCCGTGCACCCGCGGCTCGAGGATCAGCACATCCGGGATGCGGGTCGGGATCACCTCCATGCTCAGAACACCCGCTCCGCCATGATCTGCCGCAGGTATTGCCCGTAGCCACTTTTGGCCAGCGGTGCGGCAATCGCCTCCAGTTGCGCGTCGCTGATCCAACCTTGTCGCCAGGCGACTTCTTCCGGACACGAGATCTTGAGGCCCTGGCGTTTTTCCAGCGTCTGGATGAATTGGCTGGCCTCGATCAGGCTGTCGTGGGTGCCCGTGTCGAGCCATGCATCGCCGCGGCCGAGCACTTGCACGTCCAGCTCGTCGTGGTCGAGGTAGACCCGATTGAGGTCGGTGATCTCGAGCTCGCCGCGGGCGCTTGGCTGTAGGGCGCGAGCGCGCTCAACCACCTGCTCGTCGTAAAAGTAGAGCCCAGTCACCGCATAACGACTTTTCGGCGCCTTGGGCTTCTCCTCCAAACTGACCGCCCGCCCGCCGGCATCGAACTCGACGACACCGTAACGCTCGGGGTCGGTCACCGGATAGGCGAACACGGTGGCGCCGGTGGTGCGCTGGTCAGCGGCCTCTAGCCGACGCTGCAGGTCGTGGCCGTAGAAGACGTTATCCCCCAGGACCAAGGCGCTCGGGCCGCTGCCAACAAAGTCCGCACCGATGATGAAAGCCTGCGCCAGCCCATCAGGGCTTGGCTGCACCGCATAGCGGATGTCCATGCCCCACTGGCTGCCATCGCCCAGAAGTTGCTCGAAGCGCGGTGTGTCCTGCGGCGTGCTGATGACGAGAATCTCGCGCATAGCGCCCAGCATCAGCGTGCTGAGCGGGTAGTAGATCATCGGCTTGTCGTAGACCGGGATCAGCTGCTTGCTCAGCGCCAGTGTGGCCGGATGCAGTCGGGTGCCGGCGCCGCCAGCGAGGATGATGCCTTTGCGTTGCACAGTGCTCATAACGACACTCTCAGGTTGTGAAAGCCCTTACGGCGATGTCTGGCCATCGAGCCAGTCGTCGGCCGCGG
>Ga0209400_1003080_pt1 | contig 12286 bp, 33 predicted proteins | sample M_130807_EF_Meta_FD_187313 | JGI IMG/M metagenome (GOLD analysis project Ga0209400, IMG submission 187313) | Freshwater microbial communities from Lake Montjoie, Canada to study carbon cycling - M_130807_EF_MetaG (SPAdes) (version 2) | ecosystem: Environmental > Aquatic > Freshwater > Lake... | reverse complement strand
TTGAGCACGGCTGGGCCGTTGAGTACGACGTTATCACTGAGGATGATCTGTACGAGGAAGAGGAAAAAGAAGAGGACGAGCCGTCCACCATCTCAACCTTAACGATTAAGATAGAAGAGTAAAAAAACAGGGGACTTAACGGTCCCCTTTTTATGCGTAGGAAACCTTATTGGTTTCTGAGAGCTCTTTAAAGATGCGGCTAATCAGCTTGTCCTGATCCTGCACCTTTTGCTCAAGCTCTTTTACATGACCTTTTAGTTCCCAGCAGTCTGCCCGAAGCTGGTCGGACTCTGCTTGATGCCTGAGAATCGCAATCTCAAGCTCATCCTCGTACTCAAGGATGTCAAAGGCACAGTTTAGTCTTTCATAATTTAACATTGCGGATACTCCTCAAAGTTGAACCACTCATAAAACTCACACCTAATCGCGTAGTCAATTTCGCGCTTAATCGCCTCCTCGGTTGGCTCATCTGTATGCTTATGAGCCCTTCTCCACCCATACTCAACGCCATTCTCGACACACATCTCAATCAGCTTTTCTATTTTGGGGCTCATCACGCACTCCTTAAGTACTCATAGTACTCTTCATTAGACTTGATGTAGTACTCTTTGCCCTCTTTAATAATGTGAGGACCTCCTACGGCACCAGCCTCAAAGTCATACAGAAACCAGTATATATCCTCGTCTACATCTTCAAACAACTTTTCCATTACAAGTTGCAGTTTCAGGTCCTGAAGGGCGGCATATTTGTTATCAAACAACAAATCTCGAATATCCTCTGGGACGGTTTCTAGGTAATCGTCCTGTGAATCTATCAGCTCTTTAAGCTGCTTTACTATCTCAATAAGTTCTTGCTTCATGCTGGCCCTTTCAGTGTGGTTACTTAAGTACTTACATCTTTTTCATCTGCCACCCATTGGCGTACATAAAAATGCTCGCCTAGGTCTTCAATATCGGCTTGGGGGTAACCATTAGCTACAAGCCAAGCGGTCATGTCCCCGTCCTTGGTATCAAAAACCTTTGGGAACCCATATCTCCACCCAGCGGGCGGGTCAACCCACAGCTTCATACTTATCCTTAAACATTTTTTGATGGCACATATCTTCAAAAATACTCCACAATTTTTCTTGCCTCAAAGCGTTGAGGGTAATGAGTCCCAGCAAAGCGTTGGCCATATCGTCCTCGGACATCGGCGGACCGTTACAGGTTCTCTCAAATAGCAGGTTTAAGTCACCCTCCATGTCCGCCCGTAAGATCGCTTGTTCTAGATCAAATCTATCGCTCATACATTTTTGTCCTTTGGTAAATCAAGTATGTCTTGAATTAAGTGAAAGCCGCCATCCTGCCTTTGAACAGCAGCCACTACCCCAATGCGGCCATTGTCCATCCAGAATGCCTTGATTGAGTGCTTTGGAAAGTCTGAAGATGGCTCTACAGGCTTCTCTAAGTTAAGTGTGATGTTCATGTGTTTCTTTCCTTAAGTTTTTCTTCAATTAAGTTATAGAAAGCTAATAACCCACATTCAGTAGTTTCGGACAATATTTCTTTGTACTCATCATCCGTCAACCCAACCCAAGGCCTCAAAGTCTGTTGCACTTTGGCCTGCGCAGCCACGCCGTCTTCGTAACCTTGTGCGTAAGTGTCGTTGTCAACTTCAATCAATTGCTTGATAAGCGCCAGACTTTCCTCGCATACTCGCGTCAGGCTGTCCATAGCCATGTTGCGTTTGATAATCATGCATTCTTCTCCCGCAGTTCGCGTTCGATTGCCCGTGCGCAGTTCATCATGTCGCCGCCGTAGCGGTTATAGATGCGTTCAATATGCTCATCCGTCAGCCCCGCCCATTCACGCTGAGGCTGTTCAAAGTAAGCTCGAAAAACATGGTTCTCTTTTGTTGGATCAATGATTTCAACAAATGTTTTACCCCATGCCGCCTTGGTTTCAATGATTTCATCTTGTGTCATGCTTTACCTTTGTATATAGAACCCAGCGAATAAAATAAACGCTAAGAAACAGGCCACGGCGAACAGACCCTTTACGATCTGTAGGTTTTGGTGCCGTTTCCAATTTTTCTCAAAGACCAGCTCTGATTCTCTGAGTTTTTGTTTTAAGTCTGATTGAATAGTCATACCATTTCTCCATAGTAGGAAAGAATCTGCTTATAGGCACCCTTCAATGCGCCGATGTGCTGCTTCTCAATCTCAGGTTCGTGCGAGAAAACTGGGACAGTCTCTGTCTCCAATAGTTCAAGGTCTTCCCTTAGACGCTCGATGAAGATGTTGTCTACAGTGTCGTTGCTAAGTTCTACGTTAATTTTCATCACTTTTTCCCTCAATACGCTCTTTCTCCAACTTCTGCACAGCGATTACGGCATCTCGTTGTTTGAGCAGACTGTCTAAGAAGCATTCCTTATGGGCATACCTTCCGAGGAAGGCGGACCCTTCGCTGTGTTCTACTGGCTTATGACAGATGAAGCAGTTCAATCTGTGCCCCCAGCCTTTTCATCCACAGTGTTCATCTTCCCCTCCTTAACGGCTTCCCTGAGCATGTGAAGGAATCCATAGGTGATTAGGTACTTAGCCGAGTCGGCGTCCATGTGGAGCTGGACGTTGATAGACCCGTCTGGGTTCTCTTCTAGGTATTCCATTTCAATCTTGCAGTCGCTCATTTGTTGCTCCTAAAGCTTGCCCATGAAATATATGGTTGCTATTGTTATTAAAGATGAAGCAAACGCAACACCCAGCACGATTGCATAACAAATCAGAAGTAATCTCATAAGTCATTAGCAGTAGGGCGCTGATTCTCAAGCGCTCTTGCTACCTCAGGGTTCATGTCGTTCACCATCTTGACGCAGCGCTGGTGCTCTTTCAGGGCAATCATCGGCTGCACAAACGCCGCAACCTTTTGGGCAAACTGGTAGATGTCTACGTCGTCCGCAACCACCGCGTTGGGCTCGTGCTGGTCGCAGTAAAAAAATATCTGTTTGATGGACTCTTCACTTAACATGGTCTCTCCTTACTGATGTTGATTTTTAATCTGCCAAAATTGCAATAAATGCATGAACATTTGCCAACCGCGGTCTAGGTCCTCCGCGGACCACTCCTTTACGACCACCAAGTTGGGCACGCTGCGCGACACAAACACGTTCGCCGCCCTTGCGCTTGGTATGCCTAGGCCCACTCGATAGGCCGAGAGCTGCATGAGGTGCTCGTCGTACGTGTCGACCTTTTCGGGGTCCGAGAACTCTTTGGTCTTGATGTCGACGACAATTCCTGACTCAGTAAATAGGTCGCACTTACCTCCAAAACCCGCCTCGTGTGCAAATGAGCGCTCAGAAATCCATGTGCAGTCACCAAAGTGCTCTCTGATGGCTTTGGTGCAGGCGTCGACGCTGTCCTTGTGCCTGCCTGTTGGCTGTCCTTCATAGTATCCTTGAATAGATGCGTGAATCTCCGTGCCTGCGTCAGCCGCCGCCCTGCCCTGCTCCTTGGAGTCGCTAATGATGCGGTCTATGTACTCCTTCTCGGGCTCCTCCGCGCGTTTAGGGAGGGTAAGGGCCGAGTACAGGACCTGCTGCTGCATCCAAGCCAATAGAGCGGGCTTGGCCACGATATTAAGGATCGTGGTGACGCTAGGTACAAGACTGAGCTTGCGAGCGTCACGCAGGGTTGTGGCGCGCTGGCCACCCTTCGCGGCCTCCACGGTATACATGGGAGCACCGTCCCGCGTATACCAATGGTTAGACTCGCTTGCTCTTGTTGATGAGACAACCAAGCTCATTTGCGGCCCCTTACAACAGGCTTGGGCTTCCTGCCGGGCTTCTTCTTAGGCACGCCGTCCTTTGTAAGGCCGTAAGGCGCTCGCTCAACCGCCTCCGTTGCATAGCGCCTAATCATGCGATCCCTTCTGGCTGGGTCGTTCCAAATCCCAGCAGCCTTCATGGCGGCCACCTGCTGCACGGTCAATGAAAAGGTGCCCTTTGGTGGCTTAGGAGGCTCTGGCTTTTGAAGGCCTAGGAGTGCTTTGACCTTAAGAATTAAGGACTCAAATTTGCTTGGTTGTTTAAAAGTTCTCATCACGTCTTGTTACCTTATTAAAATGGAATGTCGCTGTCCATGTCGTCAAAACCAGAGTCGTTCTTAGGGGCAGGCTTGCCGCCCTGTTGCCACTCAGGCGTTGCTCTGATCTTTTCCTGCAGCTTGTTGCTGAAGTTTTCAAAGATGGCCATGTCGGGGTTCTCAAGATCAAAAATCTCCAGCTCGTTGTGAGCCTGAGGCAGCCCCGCCTTCTTGATTTGAGACGACACAGGGTTGATGCTGGCAATGTTGGTGTACTCGTTGCCGTCGTTTCCAGCCTCGCGCACCACAGACAACATAGCCCACGCGCCCAGAATATTCTTAAGCTGAAAGCCTTCAAGCTCCGCGGCCGTGAATGAGCGTGAGCGCCAATTCTCGAGGTCCTTGCGTAGGTTTGCGTTCTCGCCTAGGCTGGCCGTAAAGTTCTTGCTGATGCTCATCGGCTCGCCCTTGTCGGTCACCAACGGGGTGCCGTCCACGTCCTCGCTGTGCACCTCAAACTGCAGCATGATTTTTTTAAGTTTCTTGGCCACACCTTTGTAGGTTGACTCTTGCGTGCCGAGGTCCACGATTCGGTAGCACCGTGCGAGGTGCATGCCGGGTGGCACTGGCTTGAATGACGACGTTCCGCCTGATGCTTTCACTGTTAGTCCCATTTGTTTCTCCTAGATATTGATACCACTTCAAGTGTCACTGTTACTTTCCGCTTGGGCGTACCGCACTCACTGCGGATGATGTCCCAATCGGACCCTCTTGCTTTGCCAGCCTCGGCCCTTTCCAAAGCCTCCTCCAGCATTTGCAACCTTTCCAGCATGAGCTGGTTCATTTCCTCTTCTCTCATAAACGCTCCTTAGTTCGCTTCTGTGTTAAACACGCCTAAATGTATCACGTTTAATTTCAGCGTACAATACCCCTTGCGCAAATTTATTTTATGTGTAACATCCACTTAACCCAACAAAAGGAGAGGCATGAACCTAACCGAATATTTTTCAGACAAACCAAGGGGCGCCAAGGTCCAACTAGCCCTACAGCTGGGCATAAGCAAGACATGGCTGTCGTTAGTAATCTCAGGGCGAAAACTGCCTAGCCCTGAACTGGCCCGAGACATCGAGGCTTTGACTGGCAGGCGAGTGAAGAGGGCTGATTTAAGGCCCGACATTTTTGGAAAAACAGCGAAATGATTTGGTACAAATTTCACATTGGGGACTACATCTCACACACCATGCACCTAGACGACGCCGAGGACTTGGCGTACCGCAGGCTGCTGGACTGGTACTACATGGCAGAGCGACCCCTGCCTCTAGACATCAGCTTGGTGGCCAGACGCATTCGACTCGACGAGGACGTGGTTGAGCCCGTTCTAAAGGAGTTCTTTGTGCAGACCGAAGAGGGCTACATCAACACCAGAGCGGACAAAGAGATTGCGGCCTACAACGTGAGGGTCGACCTAAACCGTAAGTCTGGCAAGCTTGGAGGCAGGCCTAAAACCATTGAGGTTTCTAACGAGGAACCATTGTGTAACCCTAACAGAACAGAAACAGAACAGAAACAGAATATAAATACCATTAAGTCGGAAACTTCGTTTCCTCCCTGCCCCCATAAGGAGCTTTTAAGTCTTTACAAGAAACATCTGCCGCATTTAATGCAGCCAAGGGTATGGGAAGGGGCAAGGCAGGCCGCAATGAAGGCGAGGTGGACTCAGGCAGGCAAGCCATCCACCTACAGTCCTAAAGGCTACAGCACGATGGAGGACGGCCTTGAGTGGTGGGATTCTTTCTTTGGCTACGTGGCCAACGAGACCTCACTGGCGAAAGGCTTTGAGAGTAATGGCAGGGTGTGGCAGCCTGACCTTGTGTGGATTGTGAACGCCACAAACTTTGCAAAAATCATTGACGGGAAGTACGCAAAATGACATTCGCTAGACCTGACAAAAAGTCAGACACCGTAGACGAGGGCAACAGGCTCTTTTGCTCAGTGGCTGGATGTACAAATCTTTGGACCGTCCAGATTGACCGCCCAATGTGCAGCCATCACCAGTGGAATCGCGGACCCATAAAGCCTAAAATCGGCAAGCTTCCTGACCTCAAGGCCAAGACCGTGTCGCAGTGGTACGACGAGGAGGAGTTTTGAATTACTATGAAGCAAATCGAATTCTTGACAGAGTCAGGGACGGCGCGCAATTTAGCGAAGATGTCATCCTCAGAGCTCTTGACCTTACGGGAGACTATGAGGGACTGCGAGGCGAGGGAGTGGATTGCGAGGTACAGAGCCAAGCAAAAACAGGCTGGCCGAGTGGCCGCATGGACTTGGTGGCAGGACACCCTTGCTGACATCTCAAAACGCCGTGGCGAGAAGGCCGCGGAAGATTTACGACAACGAATGAACAGGAACAGCAATGAGAAGAGCGGCAAGGGTTGACGCAAACCAAGACCAAATCGTGTCCGCATTACGGGCAGCTGGCGCTTACGTATGGATTATTGGCCTTCCAGTTGACCTGCTGGTCGGTTACAAGGGTCACACTTTTTTGGTAGAAGTGAAGGATGGCCCTAAAAAGCGTTTAACGGACCTACAGTCTGATTTTTTTGAGAAGTGGGTTGGTGGCACCCTGTGCAGGATCGACTGCGCAGAAGCCGCTTTGAGAATGATTGGCGTTGTTAAAGAAAGGGAAGAGAATGAGCTATGAACGAGACCCGCACAAGGCGGTTGATCACATCCTGTCGTACAGGCATTTGTATGCAAAGGCTAGGGCGGAGCGCTCCTACATCGAGCAGTTTCGTAAGAGCCTCAAGGCAATCTTGATGAAGAAGAGTGGCGAGACCACCATAGGTGCGCAGGAGAGAGAGGCCTACGCCCACCCAGAGATGACCCAACTACTTGACGGGCTGAGGGCTGCAGTCGAGGAGGAGGAACGCCTCAAGTGGGAGATGACCGCGGCCGAGCTGAGGGTGGAAATTTGGAGAACAGAGCAAGCAAACAACCGAGTGGAAGGACGAGTTACTTTATGAAAACGCAGAAAAAATTTCAAATTGTTGGAGAGATCAAGCGAGCAACAGTAGAGCCGCTGACATTTTCCACACCGTGGGGTCGTGCATGGACCAGAGGCGCCGATGTGATGGGTACTTGGAAGCGCTACGGCTTTGTGCCCCCATCTGAGGTGCGCAACGACTGGTATTTCAAGATTAACCGTGAGGGAGGTAAAGTTGAAAACCGCTGAAGATGAAGCTTTCGAGAAAATTGAGGAGCTTGCCCAAAAACGAGAGAGTAAAGACCCCGTTGAGAGAGCTTTTGCAGAGTGGCCGCACAGCCACAGGCCAGAGCAGTACTTTGTACAAAGGGAGGCGTTCCATGCTGGATGGATGGCCGCCAAGCGAGGCGCCAATTGAAGACCTGCCAAGTGTGTCGTACAAGACCAGCAGAGAAGCAGGCGTTGACTAGCAATGGCCGCAAGATGTGGCGCTGCATCACCTGCTATGAACTTAAAGATCGCAACGAAAAGAGAAGCAAATGACTGAAAAGATGAAAATTGTTTTTGCCGAAGGGTGCTTTGATGACTTCGACGGCACCGAGGAGGAGCTGGCCGAAATAATCGCCGACCTTCAGACCATGGTGGACGACGGCACCTTGCTGGAGAACAGTGAGAGGCTCACGCCTGAGGAGGAGGACGATCTTATTGAGGTGCTTAAGTCAAAGGCTCCGCGGCAATGACAACACTCAAAGAGAAGAAGCATATGTCGAAGGTGGCCGAGCTTGGCTGCGCAGTCTGCAGGAGGATGGGTTACGAGGGCACTCCTGCAGAGCTGCACCACCCACGCAAGCTTGCAGGGGGCTGGGGGCGCTCTAGCCACATGAGCGTGATACCCCTGTGCCCTGAGCACCACAGAGGAAATACTGGTGTGCATGGCCTCGGAACCAAAGGTTTTGAGAAATATTACGGTTATGATGAGGCTGCTCTCCTGAAGGATACACTTAGCCTGATTGAAGAACCCTATTGGGAAGAGCAAGAAGATTAAAATTTAGTTGAGAAAGTCTGTTGTATTGTTTAATTTGGGCTTATACTTACATCACTGACCAAGCAATAGTGCAAGGCAGAACAGAGAAGGAAAGCGAAATGAACAACGACATCAACTTCACCAGCGTAGACACTCTAGGCTCACTCTTGGCCCAGATCGCTGACTTGACTAAGCAAGCAGAAGCAATCAAAGACTCCATCAAGGAGTCTGCCAGCGCAGGCGGTGCCAAGGTCGTCGAAGGTGCGCTCTTCAAGGCCACCTACATCGAGAGCAACCGCTCGGTGTTCGACAAGGACGCCTTCATCAAAGAACACGGCGCTGAGGCATACGCCAAGTTCACCAAGGTGAGCGCAGTGTTCTCGGTCAAGGTCACCAGCAAGTAATCGGAGGCCGCCATGAAATACCAATTCAATGACGGCGGCCGCAAGGCCGCAGGCTTCAAGGGTACGGCAGGCGACTGTGGTGCTCGCGCCATGGCAATCGCCTTGGGCCTTGACTACAAGGCGGTTTATAAGGAGCTGGCTCAGGCCAATGCCGACAACGGCCGCGCAAAGTCAGCACGCAACGGCATCAACAAGGACATCTACGCCGAGGTGCTCAAGCGATATGGCTGGGTGTGGTTCAAAGCCCCACAGTTTGCGGGCCGCAAAGCTCGATGCAGCGACATGCCAGCGGGCGTGGTCATTGCCAAACAAGCTCATCACTTTGTGGCCGTGGTCGACGGCGTGGCCAACGACATTTGGGACTGCACCGGGCGCATGGTGTACGGGTACTGGGCGAAGCAATAAACCAACCGGGGGCCTCGGCCCCATAACTTAAACGAAAGCGAATCATCATGTCAGAAGAAATCGAAACAATCATCTACACCGAAGAGCAAGTGCGCATCAGCGTTGACCAGTGGGACAACGGCGGCGTCTGGCTATCTTTACAGGCGCGCAGTGCAAGCATGCACACCACATTGACTCGAGCTGAGGCGGAGCAGATGCTCAAGGGGCTGCAGGCCGTGTTGGGTGTAGAGGTGGCAGCGTGATTTCATTTGAGGAGCGCAAGAGGGACTTTTGGGCGTGGCATAAGGCCAACCCAAAAGTATGGGAGTACTTCGAGCGGTTCTCGCTTGAGGTAGTGCGCACTGGCCGCCTCAAAGTCAGTCACTGGCTCATCATCAACCGCATACGGTGGGAGGTGTACCTCGAGACTACTGGGGAGGACTTCAAGATCAGCAACGACTACATCGCCTTTTATGCAAGGCTTTGGAGGGCTCGTTACCCAGAGTACAAAGACTTATTCACAATCAAGAGAATGATCGGAGAGCCCAATGAATGATTGCATAAAAAATATTTTTGCTGAAGTTTGCACAACCCACTTGTTTAATATACAATTACAGGCATGCACTGAACGGTTCGGTGCTACAACAGAGAAGGACAGCGAAATGGACAAGATGGAACACGGTTACATGGTTGCAGCTAACGCACTGCGCGCGATCAACGCACTGGACGCAACTCAGATCACTGAGGACGCCGCGGCCGCGATCATTGCAGCGCTAACCGCCAAGCTGACACGCAGCCCGATGGCTCATCAGGACCACATTGTGGCGGCCGTAGAGTCACTGGACTACGCTCACGAGTACTTAGTAACGCAAGAGGTTTGAAATGACCAAGGATGAAGTCAAAGCATTAGCAAGGTACTGCGGCGTCATGGAGGACGAGTGCGGCCTCAAGGTAAGGTGGGACGACCTCGAGCGCTTCGCTCACGTCCTAATCGCCGGAGAGCGCGACGCATGCGCAAGAATCGCAGATAGCGCAGTAAGGGCCATAAGGGAGAGGTCCGTTGAGCCGCCGAATTATTGAAAGGATACTCGACCAGCTCATGGTAGGGCTGGTATCAGTAAGCCTGCTCATGCTCATATGCTACAGGCCAGACTTATGGAAACCATAACGGTTTTCTCATTAGCACAGCGCCGAAAGGTTTGATACACTCGCGACAATCAAACCATTAGGATGGCGTATGTCAGAAGTAAAAAAGAAAACAGGAGCACCGAAAGGGTCAGGCTCCAAGTACACAGAAGAGATTGCAGACAGGATATGCAAGGCAGTGTCCTGCGGCGTTCCACTGCGGCAAGTATGCAGGGAGGAGCAGATAAGCTGGAGCACGGTGTACGATTGGTGTAATGCTCACCCTGAGTTTGCCCCACGCCTCGCACACGCGCGCGACCTTGGCTTTGATGCGATTGCGGAGGAGGCGCTGGACATCTCCAACAGTCCCGTGACTGGCCTCAAGAAGGTGTTCTCTCAGGGCGGTGATAAGGAGATCATCACCGTGACTGAGGAGGACATGCTTGGCCACCGCAAGCTGCAGATTGAGACGCGCCTGAAGCTGCTGGCCTGCTGGAACCCTAAGAAGTACGGCAACAAGGTGGCTCTGGGTGGCGACGCCGACAACCCCATAAAGGTAGAGGCAGAGGTGCAGGCGCAGCAGCTGCTGGACGCCCTGCTCAAGAACGTAGAGCTCAACAAGCAGGCTAATGGCTGACATAGCCGCCCTGCTCGAGGACCCGCAGGTAAGGCAGAGCCTCGAGGCCGTATCGCCTGAGTACAGGCTGGCATGGGCTTGGAGGATGACGTGGCTCAGTAAGCAGCACGCGCACCAGACGCTGCCAGCGGGGGATTGGTGGAGCATATGGCTCCTGCTTGCTGGCCGCGGAGCTGGTAAGACTAGGACGGCCGCGGAGCAGATCGCATGGTGGGCCTACACCGAGCCCGGCACCCGATGGTTGGTAGCCGCTCCTACTTCGGCAGACGTTAGGGCAACCGCCTTCGAGGGTGACTCAGGACTGCTCTCTGTGGTGCCTAAGGCGTTGATCGCCGACTACAACAAGCAGCACCATGAGCTGAGACTGTACAACGGATCGCTCATTAAGGGCATTCCTGCATCGGAGCCTGAGCGCTTCAGGGGTCCGCAGTTCCACGGGGGCTGGTGCGACGAGCTGGCGGCATGGGACTACCTGCAGGAGGCGTGGGACCAGATACAGTTCGGCATGCGACTGGGTCGGCGCACCCGCATGATATGCACCACCACACCCAGACCCAAAGACCTCATCATCGAGCTGATTGGCCGCGAGGGTGACGACGTGGTGCTCACCACCGCCTCGACCTACACCAACCTCGGCAACTTGTCGGAGAACTTCAGGAAGCAGATTCTGCAGTACGAAGGCACTACGCTGGGGAGGCAGGAGATTTACGCCGAGATCATCGACCCTGAGGAGGGCGGTATCGTCAAGCGGGACATGTTCAAGCTGTGGCCAGCTGGCAAGCCCTTCCCTCGCTTTGAGTACATCATCCAGTCCTACGACGTGGCCACCAGTGAGAAGGTGCAGAACGACCCCACGGCCTGCATCACCTTCGGCGTGTTCAAGCCGCTGGACGGCCCAATGTCGGCTATGGTGATCGACTGCTGGCAGGAGCGCATGCAGTACCCCGACCTACGCCCCAAGGTGTTGGAGGAGTACGAGACCGTCTTCGGTGAGGGCAAGGACCGCAAGAGGGTGGACCTCCTCCTCATTGAGGATAAGAGCGCTGGCATCTCCCTCATACAGGACCTACAGCGTGCGCACCTCCCTGTGCGGGCGTACAACCCCGGCCGCGCCGACAAGCTGCAGCGCCTCAACATCGTCTCCAACATCATCGCCCGTGGCAGGGTGTGGATACCTGAGAGCGACCGCCGTAAGGGCTACGTAAAGGACTGGGCCGAGGGATTCGTGAGCCAGATATGCTCCTTCCCCGAAACCACCCACGACGACCTAGTGGACGCATGCACTCAGGCGCTGCGTTACCTACGCGACTCAGGGTGGCTGGACATCGATCCCCCACCGCGGGAGGACTGGGACGAGGACGACTACGCCGACACTGGACGAGTAAGAAGGGTCAACCCCTATGCAATCTGATGAGACTGTGATACAATGGAAGCGTTGTCGTGGAAAACAACAGACGAGAGCCGTTACTCATGCCTTCGCCCTTGGTTCATTCCGCAGGGTTTCCACCGAGGGCAGTAGTAACGGTTTTTTTGTTTTCTGCGCCGACCCTCAGAGCGGGTTAGCTAATGGGCCAATGTCGGGGCTGCACTCATATACCGATGGCATTGCAGTCGCGACCCCGATGCCAGTGGCGTTCCATAGCGACCACAGAAACGAGCAAAACAAACCGAC